>Ga0255338_1000479_pt1 | contig 126278 bp, 100 predicted proteins | sample MeOH1_35cm_T4_19_FD_203715 | JGI IMG/M metagenome (GOLD analysis project Ga0255338, IMG submission 203715) | Sandy soil microbial communities from University of British Columbia, Vancouver, Canada - MeOH1_35cm_T4_195 | ecosystem: Engineered > Artificial ecosystem > Sand microcosm >... | reverse complement strand
AATGGTGGAAATTCATTCAACTGATGGGCGGCGTGACCGCCAAACGAAAAGACAACCCCATCAAATTACTGAAAGTAGAATCCAAAGAGCTGGGAAAGTATGGTGATCCGATAGGGCAGAAAATCTGCGGTGTTAAGACCGACACCATCCAACTACTGACACGGCTGCATCAATGGCGTATTGAACGGTGTGCAGTCAACACAGAGTCAACTGAGCGGCGGAGCGCAAAGCGCCCGAGTGGATGCGACAGCGGCAGCGATCACGAGGCCGCATTTGCGGCGCAGCCGCCTTGGAGTTCTGTCAATAACTGTACGCTAATAAATATCCCCTCGTTGGTTGTGGCTTGACTGGCTGGATTCGTTCATTAATTGATATTTTGGTGAATGGCCGATTTCGATTCACCTTTGTGATGAGTTAGTTTTCGCGAGATAACGGCGTAATTTGTGGCGAGCGTTAGCAAGTCCGGCAACACTACCTTATTATAATTTTATTGCTACTCATAGTCTGTAGACTCATTGTCATCAATACATCAACAATTGCAGCATGAAAGACATTAAGAGCCAGCTAGGTGAAAACATAAAGGAATTCCGCCAAAAAGCGCATTTATCGCAAGAGGAGCTAGCTGATTTGGCCTTGCTCCACAGAACATACATAGGTTCTGTAGAACGAGGTGAAAGAAATATTAGCCTGGAAAACATTGTTCAGATAGCTAAAGCTTTAAATGTTACACCATCAGATTTATTGAAAGGCATTAACTAAGTGACGAAATCTCCATATGCAGGCAAACCATTTTCAGAATGGAAGGATGTAACTCATAATTTAATTAAACAATACCCTATATCACAAGGCGAACTCCTTGAAATTGCTCTTGTGTCATGGAGTAGGCTTTGGAGCTCTGAAATAGGCGGTGAAATTAGAATTGATGATGTAGACTTGCCTGCAACTATAGTAGGGTATTTTTTCCAAAAATTATTCGCTCGTGAACTCTCCACTAGATATCCAGATGATTGGGAAGGAGAGGTTATCAAGAGTGATAAAGATTTAGTACATAAGAAAAATGCTTTTTTTTCTACAGAAATGAAAGCTTCAGGGCAAATGGGGTATTCATTATTTGGAAATCGAAGTTATAACCAGCAATCTGGAAACTCAGAAAGCTCTGGAAAAGATAAGTCAGGCTATTACATTACACTAAACTATTACAGAAAGACCGTAACTCTATTAAGACTAGGTTGGATTGATCAAGACGATTGGGTTCCACAGGGGGGCAGCAACAGGTCAAGCTGCAATATTAAAACCTGAAGTTTATGAATATAAACTTATTGATATCAATGGGGAATATCGATATGACAGCCCTATTCAACTACTTAGAGGAATAGGGCCTACATTAGCTTCAGAGTTTCATATCAATGGGGTTCAAACATTCTCTGACTTACTGTCCTATAAAGGTAATAATCAAAAAATATTGAAAATCAAAAATGATAATATTGCTTTTTTAAGATCCATTATATAGCTAGGCTTCTTTGCGAAGAAGCTAGCTTTGCATCGACAATATAATTATTAATACGCTCCTTAGAATGGTCGATGTACTTTTCGTTAAGCTCAAAACCAATTACATATCGGTTATTCCTAATTGCGCAGTCGGCAGTACTGCCCGATCCCATAAATGGATCAAGAATTACATCTTTTTCATTACTAGATGCTTTCAGCATCCTCTCTACAAGTGCAATAGGGAATTGGGCTGGATGGGGCGCTCTTTCTATCGAAGAACGATTCTTTCCAGAAGTTACTTTAGTGATTTGCCATACGTCAGTCGGATTTTTTCCTAGAGGGTTGCATTTCAGCTTCCCATTTTTCTTTTGATTTGGGTATTTTACATTAGGATCTCTGATAGCATCTAAGTTAAATGTATAGTTATTTCTATCTCTCACATACCATAATAATTTCTCATTTCGTGGCGAGAATCTTTTTTTGCACGCTACACCAGCTGCGTAATTCCATACAACTTCCTGCAGAAAATAAAAAGAAGTGCGATCCCACAAAAGATAAGGGATTGGGACAGCCAAACCTTTATCGGGAGCTTCCAAATAACCGACATTTAGCCAAAAAGTACCATTATTAGATGTAAGTCTATAAATTTCTGAGATCCATTTCTCACACCAATTTAAGTAATCATCTATATGTGTAAGCTCTTCATATTCTTTTCCAATATTGTATGGAGGTGAAGTAATGGTGAGATTTACTAGTCCGTCAGGAAGTAATTTCATCCCCTCCAAACAATCCATCTGATATATCGCAACCCCTTCTTTTTCAAAAAATGGAGTTCCTAAAATTGACTTAATTTTATGGAAATTTTTTAGACTCATAAAAGTGTTTTGACGCCGAATAAATGATACTTATAGTATTCATTTCTACACCAAAAAACAACTATTTTATACGTTTTTTATCTTGCTCCTACAGCGTAGCCACATGTTTTCATTCGTTGTGAAAGTAGCAAACTATTTTCTCCATCTTAGAGAATCGAGTTTTACTGTCTACGTTGATTCTACAAACTAAATATATTTAAATAGCGATATCGTAAGATATTGGTTTTATGTATATAATGGTTTAAATATAGTCCGTAATCTACTGATTACAAATTTGACTTACTTAACAGCAAGTCTTTCGCTTACAGATTATTTATTTGCGAGTTATATTTGACTTGCTGTCTACATTGAGTCTACACCAATCTATTTAAACATTAAAACAAAATATAAGTTTTTGATGTTATGGTGCTGTTGGGCAGAATAGAACTGCCGACCTACTGATTAAGAATCAGTAAAACTTCTTTGCTTTGCTATTTACAATACGCTCAGAAGGTGATTTTTTATTGATCTTTATAGCTTTGTAACGTGGCACTGACGTGACACCAAATTACATTTACTATTTAATGCATAATATATAGTATTGATTATGTGGCGCCCTGAACACGAATCGAACGTGCGACCTACCCCTTAGGAGTCTGAATATATTCGATTAGGCAGCTCTTACTCTATCTATTTGTAGACCTAGAATTGTCTATTTCATCAACAGGTTAATGAAATATTCCAATTTACTGGAAATAAAAGTATAGCACGGATAAGAAAGCCAACTGTGCTGAAATTGTGACGATAAATATTCAATAGAAACAGGGGTAGCAGGGGGATACCCACCCTTCTTTCATATATTGCATTAGAGTAAAATAAAATCTCATAAAAATCCTTAATATTCCCTTCCTTCTATTTGTTCATATCCAGTAATCCGAATAGAGCAATTATCCTTTCTGGCATCTCTTTATTCTGACTCCCCCTTATTGCCAAACGGTTTTGATTGATTATTTGCTTGAGGAAGCTCAAGTCCATGGCGCGAGCAATAATATTATAGTACTATTTCTATTAGGGTATTTATTGGCTATAAACAGGCATGCTATGAGAATTAATGCGTTGCTTTTAATTGGTTTTGGCTTATTGGGTTTTCTAACTTCATGCGCACAGATGAATCGTATTCCGACAGATACACTGGAAGCTATTCAGAGAGCTAGAACTCGTTGTGATCATGAAGCATTAGCTAAATATTATAAAGATGCCGCCAGAGAAATGCGTTCAAAGGTAAAAGAACATAAGAAAATTCTTGAATCATATAAATCAGTTACTTATCGTTATGAAAAAGAGGCGCCAGCATTGCAGTCCTATTGTGAAAGCTTAATTAACTCATACGAACAGGCTGTAAAAGCTAATATGGGTATGGTGAATTTTCATCGAGCCATAGCCGCAGAGATTAAAGCCGTAGAGATTGAAAAATATTAGTATCTGATAAAAATAGCGCCTGAATGACTTGGCTTATGAGGAAAAAGATAGAGTCTTGTCGTGCTTGATGAAATCTTTGTTTCTTGAGGATATAGCAAAGCAACTTAAACTATTTGACAATGAATTATTAGCTGTTTTTACGCACAGATTTATTTTAACTTATTGTTGCTCTACCAACTCATTTAATTATTAGCTTCAACTGTACCGAAATTGTACTGATAAGTACTCAATATGAAACAGGGGGAGCAGGGGAGGCACCCACCCTTCTTTCATATATTGCAATCGAAGTAAAAATTATCTCCAAAAAATTCTCTAAATCAGCCTTTCTTATATAGATAACTTATTGATGTTATTTGTATTAACAGCTAGTATGTAGATCGTTGGATGTTCTGAATGTTTTATAAGTATCTGATTTTAGTTTATTAGAGTGCTTGTTTCTGTCTTTAAGGTCTTTTGTTTTTTCTATGAAAGAGGGGCACTGAAGGAATTATGAAAAGTGTAATAACGGTTTTCTTTATTACCGCATTAATTGCTGGCTGTACTACAGTAACTCCATTAACTTATAGACCTTCTAATACAGGTGAACCAGGTTACTATGAATCACAAAGAGGAGTATACAAATGGATGGTGGGCGCTTACTACGTTCTCGGACAACATGCTCCCCAGCAAGCTGCCAATCTAGTTATGCGTCGAGCTGCAGAAATTGCTTCCCAAAATGGATTTAAATGGATGAGGATTTTGGATTATGATAAAGAGCAACGTTATGGCTCGATTGGTGGTTTGCCCGCCTCAATAAGTTTGAATAAAGCTGGTTATGGCACGTTATATCCTGGTAGAAATTTCTACGGAAATCAAGATGCTATACACCATCGTACTTCTCATATGGCAGTTGTCGAGTATATTGAATTTTCGAGAAAAATAGATTGCCAGACTGATCACTGCCCAGAACCAGCTTTTTTTCTTGAAAAATGTAATGAAGGATGGGATGGTGGAGCAAAAGAGTTTGTCTCAAGGTGTGAGGAAAGTACTAAATTGGAAAATGCAGGCCTCGTAGAAGCATGTATTGATCGTATACGATATATCACGAAAGATTTTTGCAGTACGATGAACTTTGCAGCCTCTAAAGTTAGAGGACTTGTTGAGGAAAGAAAAATTGGAGAAATAGGAGGATGGTACAAAACGGATGAAATTCTAAAAAAATACTCTACAAGAATAGAGGAATGGGCTGCCAAATAAAAATAGCAAAAATTGGGAATTCATGTTTTGAACGCCGCTATTTCCAAGACGGAATTCCATTGTGCCTCTGGTATGACTGCTCAAGGCTATTATATTTTGCTGTAGTGATTTATATTCTGTTTAACTTTACGCGCACAGATAAGTAAGAAGCACTTTATAGCAATTACATAACGATAAATTCTGCTTTCTACTACTAACTTAATAGCATTTAAATATAAAACCAGAAATTATTATGCTAATAAAAAATGATAGAGAAATTATTGCATCGTCATCGCCTCTATTTTTAGTATAAATTAATAGATAAGATAGAATGATCCATATTGCCAAAGTAGAAATTGTGATTATAAATTCATTCATTATTGCAGTTTCTTCCTTCAATAAAGAGATAAGCTCTTAGTAATGGAGGAGGGCTTCCTCTCCTCCTTCTCTTAATTTATATATTATTATTAATAGTTATATAACCAGTAGAAGAAGAGAACAATAAAATAGAGTAAATTATTTAATCTTAGGTTTAAAATGAAAAGACTTATAAAAGACTTCTTCCATTACAGAACGTAGCTCAGACTCATAGCTTTTAGCAATAATAAAACTGTCATGTATAGACAGGCATGGAATGCCTTTTAAAGTAAAATAATTAATAATCTTTTCAGCTAAATTAGAATCCATTCTCTGTAAGAATAATCCATAAGGTGGGTTATAAAATGAATTCTTTATAGCTGAATGTTTAAGTTCAATTTTCTGAAGGAGAGACTCAGCATCATTGATATGAAATTCACTTCTCATAGTGTTAAGAGCGTGCTTGCGAGACTTACAATTAAACAATATTAAAAAAGCTTTCTTAACTTCGTTACGTTCACATCCTTCAATAGTATATGCATCGCCGTCTAATTGAATTCCTTTTGTAGCATAACAAATCGTAGGATGGAGGGTTGAATAATCAAGCTCACAGACTTCTTCATTATTTATTTTTAGTTTTTTCCTGTCAGCCTTCGGCATATTCTCCCAAAATCCACCATAAAAACGACCGCCACCGCTTTCACCATTAAAAATTCGTTTTACAGTGATGCATGTTGGATCATATTTATAAAGAAGGTCAATTGCATCGGTGTTTATATTGGTTCGTCTAAGCAAGTTATTGTAATTTCTTAGCTCTTCACGCTTTTTCTTATCAAATCTATCATCAACATAATCAATTAGTTTTCCGTTTTCATCTTTCTTGATGACTGTTTCTTCTTCTGGTGCTTCAGGATCACGTTCTATTTTCTTAATATCAAAATCAAGAAAATTTAGGAGTTTGTTGTTGGCTTTGATGCGTGTCTGAAAGCTTTTTCCCTCAGTGCGACTGAAGAAGTATTTTGATTTATCAACATAACCCAATGAAACAAGGTCATCCAATACACCTTTGAACAAATCATACTTAAGATAGATTTTTCTATATCTAGTTTCATTTAAGTAGTTGTTTCTATTTAAACTAATCATTCTCCAAGGGGATTCGTAATATTTTGCTGCTATCCACAAATCCAAAATAATTACATCAAGATGTTTCTTAATTCTGTCAGCTTTTCTTAATTGTTGTTTGTTTGTTTTTCTCAATTGCACCAGCTCAGAATATATTCCTGCTAACTGGCTATTCATCGGGGGATAATCTGTTTTTCGATGAACTTGGAGGGGAATGGCTTTGCTTAATGCCTCTTTCAGTACCTGATCTATTTCATTTTCAGGCTTTTCAGGAATGGGCAATTTCAAGAAGAATCCTTTTCTTTTCTCTTTTGCAGTCATATTCAACTTGAGTTATTACAGAAAGAGCCCCATAGTAATTCTCATGATCTCTCTGCTTAAAGTCTCCTAAAATCCATAAAATTAAAAACTGCCCATTTTCGCGAAACGTCGCTGGCTCTGCATAGAATTTTGTGTCATCTGTATTTATCACCAGTACCCACTCGCGGCATACAAGACTTTGGGTAAGTTTATCTGGAGTGTTAAATGAGATTAATGCCCAATTAGGGTCTGCGGTATGGCTAGAATCAGATTCTCCCAATCCCATTCTTTCTGAATAGGAGATGATAGAAAGTATTCTGCTTTTTTCTCCCTTGCAATCAAATTCTTTAAGGATTTTTATAGAAGGAACTCGTGAATCTATCTTATTTGCTGATGATAACGACCATACTTGAACAAACTGTCCGTTCTTGCGAATAGTTGCTTGGTCGATATAAAAACTTCTATCACTGTTTACAACCATTTTTGACCAAATAGTAGGTTTAGGTTCTGCTGCAACATTACAAACAATATTAAGTAAAGTGTATGATAAGTGTCCTGGCAGTATTGGATGGAATTTCTGCTCTTCTTTGGTTAAAGTCATAACATCAAACTTACCAGTCCCCATATTTCCATAATAATTAAGGCGATGAAGGTGTTTTATAGTTTTTTGGTTACAATCATATTCCTCTTGCTGCTTAATTGACCCCTGCTGTTTGCTAAATTCAAATAGCGTCCATACTTTTCTCTTGTTATTTTCTATACTAGTTGTGGATAAATCTGCATAGAAATTTAGAATAATGCCTTTCTCATTAATTCGTTTTCCTATCTCAACCCAATTCCATTCACTTGCTGCATTACTTGAACCAGTAGCAATCAGAAGTAATAACAAAATAGTTTTGCGCATATTCCTATCTTATAAGTTTATAGTAAATCATTTAATATCAGATATATAGAGACATTTTGTTATACAGCTATACTGATCTTGCATTTTATTCCTCAAAAATCTATTACTATCTGTTTTATAAAGAAATTCTGCGTGGAAAATAAGAAAATAAATCAATCCAGTGTGTTACGACACATTCTGATTTTTCTTCACTTTAAATGACCGACTTAAGGTTAAAACCTTGAGCATTCATCTTGGCCACAATATCTTCTGTTTTCAGGTGGGTATATCTTTTCAATTGCTGCAATGTCTTATGGCCGCTAATATGTGCTGTTTCCATGATGTTGAAGCCACGCTCAAAGAATCTTGAACATGCTTCATGTCTTAAATCATGAAATCTCAAATTTTGAATTGTTGTTTTCTTGAGCATTCTTTGCCATGTATTCTCAAAGCTATCTGGTCGTTTCCATGTCCAGAATACCCTTGAGTCATTGATTTTGCGGGGCATAATTCTTAGCGTTTCAATTGCTTTTTTTGTAAGTGGCACTGTTCTTGATTCACCATTCTTAGTTATGGGTAATAGAGCGGTTTGTTTACTTAAATCAATATTGCTCCATTCGAGCGATAGTAGTTCACCGAGTCGCATTCCCGTTTCAAGCGCAAGTGCGATAAAAGGGGCAAGTAGTGGGGATTTGCTGCTTTTAGCTGCTTGTATAAGAATTAATTCTTCATTATCAATCAGCCGTCTATCACGGCCTTTAGATTGTTTTGGTTTTCTAACCAGTGTGGCAGCATTGTTTATGAGCGGAATGCCCCAGTCTTTAATTGATATGTCTAATAGGTGAGACATTGATCCTATTTCTTTTATGACTGTTGATCCTTGTTTTCCCTCAGCTAATCGTTTGTCTCGGTAGGTGGCAATATGTTTGCTTTGTAGCTGGCTGACTATATAATGGCCAAAATGCTTTTTTAGATAGAGCATGCGGTGCTTATCTTTTATTGCTGATCGTTTTAGTGGGGTAACTTCCTGAATATATCTGTCAATGAGTTCTCCAACAGTGACTTTATCGGCTTCTTGTCTGTTGACAAAAATGCCCCTATCTAACTCAGACTCAATAAGCCTTGCCCATTTCTGGGCATCTGCTTTGGTTTTATAGGTTTTTGTAATTGCAGGGATTCCGACCTTTCTTATTTGTACTTTGAAAGTACCCGATTGAGTTTTGGTAATTGTTGCCATTTTCGCCTCTCTGCACATAGATTGTGCTGAATTTGTGACGAAATAGACATTCAGTGGATAGAAAGCAGGAGCTAAGTTATTGATTTTAATGGCGCCCTGAACACGAATCGAACGTGCGACCTACCCCTTAGGAGGGGGTTGCTCTATCCACTGAGCTACCAGGGCAAGCTTGGCATTTTACGCTAATATCACACCATGAATAAACCTGATCAGTCTAACCCTGCGAATTCCACAGACTCCGGGAAATTACCCAAAACGGTTGTTGTTCTTGGATTGGTCAGCTTCTTCAATGATTTTGCTTCCGATATTGTCATACCGCTGATCCCGATATTATTGGCGACTGTGCTGGCAGCAGGACCGATTGCACTGGGGTTGATTGAGGGTGTGGCGGATGCGCTGGCCTGTTTTCTTAAATTGTGGGCGGGGCGGCATTCTGATGTGATGAGCGGGCGGCGCAAAGGTCTGGCGCTGGCTGGTTATACGTTGTCCAATCTTGCTCGCCCGCTTCTCGGATTGGCAGGTTCGTGGGTCACGGTGTTGTTGCTGCGCAGCATTGATCGTGTCGGAAAGGGGTTGCGTGGTGCGCCGCGTGATGCGATGGTGGCCGATGCGACGCCGCCCCGAATGCACGGGCATGCGTTCGGTTTCCATCGTGCAATGGATAATGCGGGGGCTGTGGCGGGTGGATTGACGGCTGCGGCGGTATTGGCGTGGTCTGATTTGAGCCTTGGCGAAGTGATTATATGGTCGGCAGTTCCGGGCTTTGCTGCAATCCTGCTCCTGGCTGCCGGTGTCACAGAAGAGAAAGTTGATGTGACTCAACCACCGGCATCACAGCGGGTATTGCCGCCCCTTCGCTGGTCTGTGCTCTCTTTGCCGATGCGGCGCTACTTATGGGTATTGATGCTGTTCACGTTTGCGCGTGCTTCTGAAACTTTTATTTTGTTACTTGGCCATCAATTGGGCATTGGCGTGGTCGAGTTGTTATTGTTATGGTCGGCGATGAATCTTGCCAAAGCCATTACGTCGATTCAAGGGGGGCAACTGGCCGATCGGTTTGGGCGGGGCGCTTTAATCCTGATCGGCTGGTCAGCGCTTGCTGTTTCGTTTCTGATGCTTAGTCAGGTCACAGCAAGCATGGGATTGTGGGCAGTGAGTATTTTCTATGGCTTGTTGATGGGAATGAGTGAAGGAGCGGAGCGCGCACTGATCAGCGATTACGCGTTGCCGGATGAGCGCGGCACCGCATTTGGCTGGTATCATTTGGTCAGTGGTATCGCGGCGATCCCGGCCGGATTATTGTTCGGGACTATCTGGCATCTGTCCGGTGCGGCATCTGCATTCATTTTTGCCGGTTTATTGGCAGCGACTGCCGCATTATTGTTGCGTACCTGGGCATGGCCGATGAGGCATGGCATGGTTAATAAAAATGGAGAGCTATAATGGAATGGTTGGTCATTAGCGTAGCAATAATTGCAATCGGCTTGTTTGCCTGGAATTATGCGGCGCGCAGTAATCCAATGAAGGTGGGGCAACCGGCGCCTGATTTCAGATTGCCGGATCAGCAAGGAAAAACTTATACCCTGGCGGATTTCCAGGGAAAATGGCTGGCAATATATTTTTATCCTAAGGACGACACGCCGGGATGCACGAAACAGGCCTGTACGTTTCGTGATGATCTGCATCGGCTGGCAGAATTAGGCGCGGATGTAATCGGTGTGAGTGTGGACGATACAGACAGTCATGCTGACTTTGCGAAAAAATATAATCTGCAGTTTCCGCTTCTGGCCGACAGTGAAGGTGAGGTCACGGCACGGTATCATTCGCTTATTAATCTGGGGCTGATGAAATTTGCCCGCCGCAACACTTTTCTGATTGACCCGCATGGCAGAATTGCCAGGATTTACTTGTCAGCGAGTGCTGCGCGTAATTCAGGTGAAATCACTGGTGACTTGAAACAAATGCAGATTTCTTCAGTCTAAAAATTAGTTTTTGTACGATTGAAGACTGCGTATTTTATTCCTTACAGACTTCTAAAATAGAAATTATAAAGGGTGACAATGGCTAATTTTACTGAAGATCAATTAAGGCAACTTAAAGCGGCGCTCCATAAGCGTTATCTGGAGCTACAGGAAGAAGTCCGTTGTGAATTGGGCCACTCAAGCGAGGAGCAGGGCATTGATCTGACGGAATATCTCAACACTATACCGGATGATATTGATACCGCACTGGTTGATCGCCAGATTATCGAGATGCGTGAACTGGAAATGTCTGAAAAGTATCTGATGGATCTGGAGTTTGGTGACTGTATTGATTGCGGCAATGAGATTGGATTTGATCGATTGATTGTCTATCCGTCCGCACAGCGCTGCATCCAGTGTCAGAGCCAGTTTGAAAAGGCTTTTCCGCAGGAAGCTACACCGTCGTTATGAAATTGTGGGGTAAAGGTATTTATTTCCAGCTTACACTTTAAGCAGAATCAGCATCGCGCCACCTCCGCCCTCTTCCGGTCTGGCCTGACAGAAAGCCAGCACGCTGTCGCATTGCGCCAGCCAGTTACCGATGCGGGTTTTCAAAACGGGTGAGCGATCTTTTGAACTCAACCCCTTGCCATGGATGACGCGGATGCAACGAAACTTCTGTTGAATGCAGTCATCCAGAAATTCAACCAATTCCTGTCTTGCTTCATCACGGGTAAAGCCATGCAAATCCAGATTTCCCTGAATAGGCCAATAACCGCGACGCAAACGCCGCAGTGTTTGCCGTGATACGCCCGGACGCAGAAAAGACCATTCTTCTCCTGTTTCAATCTCCAGTGAAATATGATCGGACAGGGTATCGTCAGAAACCTGTTGTGTGTGAAGTGGTGTTTTCCGGGGGACTGGTGATGCGGGTGCCTGTCTGGGAATTACTTTGTCCGGCATTGGTAATGGCGCTACATCCCGCATGGCGGCATGAAACAGCGCTCTCTCATCCTCGTCATGCGTTGAATCTTTCTTTGACATCGTCACTTTAGATTATCGAGATACTTCTCCACATCCAATGCCGCCATGCAGCCGCTGGCCGCACTGGTAACCGCTTGGCGGTAGACGTGATCCTGCACATCGCCGGCAGCAAATACGCCAGGGATAGTGGTTGCGGTGGCGTTGCCCTGATTACCGCTTTGGGTCACGATATAACCGTTTTTCATTTCCAGCTGCCCGGTGAAAATATCGGTATTGGGCTTGTGGCCAATGGCAATGAAAACACCATGCAGGTTTACCGTCTTGGTGGATTTATCCTGCATGCTCTGGATACGTATGCCGGTAACGCCGGAGTCGTCCCCTAATACTTCATCCAGGACATGGTTGAGTTCTAATTTGATGTTGCCGTTTTTTGCCTTATCCATCAATTTATCAATCAGAATTTTTTCCGAACGAAACTGATCACGCCGATGTACCACAGTAACGCTGCGTGCGATGTTAGCCAGATAAAGGGCTTCCTCGACCGCTGTGTTGCCACCGCCAATGACAGCAACATCCTGTCCTTTATAGAAAAAACCATCGCAAGTGGCACAGCCGGAAACACCGCGCCCCATAAACGCTTCTTCTGACGGCAATCCCAAGTACTGAGCCGAAGCGCCGGTTGCTATGATCAATGCATCACAGGTGTAGGTTCCTTGATCGCCAATCAAAGTGATCGGTTTTTCCGTAAGCCTGGCCGTATGAATATGATCAAAGATTATTTCGGTATTAAAGCGTTCCGCATGTTTCTGAAAACGCTCCATGAGCTCAGGACCCTGAACACCCATGGCATCGGCTGGCCAGTTATCGACATCGGTCGTTGTCATCAACTGACCGCCCTGAGCCAAGCCGGTAATAACCACAGGATTCAGATTGGCACGCGCCGCATAAACGGCAGCCGTATAACCGGCGGGGCCGGAACCAAGGATAAGCAAGGGGCAATGTCTGGTTGTCATAGTTTATTTGCGCAGTAAATCGAAAACGATATTGTACGCGCAAATGACAAAATTGCCTTGTTGAGCCATTTTGGGTATGGCTGTTGGTTTCGATGGAGATTTGCTTTGTTTAAATCGATGACTCATCGACTTTTTGATTCGTCGGAAATATTCTCAATTTGCGACCTGTTCCTATGTTTGTAGTTGATTGCAAGACCGGACCCCATTTTGCGTATTTGGCGCTTGCCAGCTTATCCGGGCTACTTGCTTGCAATTCAAGATGGAATTCGACCTTAGCTTCCATTACCGTGCTTTTTCAGAGAAGAACCATCAATAAAAACCTGAAATAAGTATTTATTAGTTCTAAAAATATTAAAATTAGTTTTATCAACGTCTGTTGCATGATAGTAATAGACGGTATGACCTTCAATGCCTTTTAGTTCAAAAAAATCAGCTCCTTGAGGGTAGGCTTTATTTAGTTTTTGAGGTGCAACAATTCTTTTAATATTTTTTAGTGAGCAGTCATAAACGAATATCCCTGGATTTCCATAAAGTGGACTAGTAGAGGAGACAAGTAATTCATCTGAGAAATATGCAGCACTAGTAACATCATTGACTATCTCATTTTTGGATAAATCCATTTCTAAAAGAAGTTGCTTGAATCCTCCTTCAGCACTAACCACAATAGTAATTGGACATTTACCTCTTTTCGAGTGGTAGTTTCCAGGCAAATCGATTTTTCTGGATTGATGCTCTTCCGGCAGATTAGTAACAGCAAAAGCCCATGATGTGTAATTCATCAATAGAAGAATGCACAATATCAAAGTTGAATAATAATTTGACTTCATCACTGAATAGTAATCTGAGTTATTGGATCATTTTTATTGATACGGAGTAGGTCTTGTATCTAAAGTCGGGGTCGGGTCTATAATCACGAATCCAATACCGGCAATGCGCATATTGCCAGAAGGTTGTAATAAAAAAAACTATCCTTGATTTTATCCACCATATTCTCCATTCGCGACCTGTCCCCGTGTTCTCTTCACCCTATCTACCGGGCAAAATATTGCAATCGCGACATTTTTCTAGTTCTTTTTCCTCTCGAAATAGTGGATGTTTCAATTTTTTATTGAGCTTAGCTGATAATTGGGGGTTAAGTTGTTGCATCACTTTTTTCAAAAGGATCGACTTATCAACACACAAGGTTTCAAGACTCTCAGATAGAAATTCTTCAACCTCGACTGGGTAATTCTCTAACTTGAAGATCTGCAGAAATTGATATATTTCATTGGGAGAATCAGTTGCAAACGCGTTGTTTCGCAGTCTATTTAACGACTTCCAATAAACTTCATAATTATCTTTATATAATTTTTCATGATTCTCAATCAAATACTCGATATCTGGCTGAGAGCAATTTAAGCAACCCTCTTTACCTTCAGTACTCAATACGCTAGGAGAGAGGATTAGCAAAAAAATCAGTGTGAAGATTTTACTCAATAATAACATCACGATCACCTCGCCGAATAGTAATGGTACCGGTCTCCCCGGGCCTCAAAATACTCCATACTTGCTGGCAATAAGCAGGATCAATCGTTATACATCCTGCTGAACCTCGGCGATTAGTGTTATATCCACAATGAATATTTATTCCTGTTGCAAAACTTTTCCCCCTTTGAGCTGGATTAGGACCAAGTGTTGGCACAGGAGCTCTATTGTTGACTGTAATGCCATCAATACGACCCTGATGAGCTTGTGGCCCATAGGTTCCCGGAAAACTTCCGATAGCAATGCCTGGGCTGGGATGATTCGGATTAGGCCATGTACTAATCGGAACTTTAACCATTTGGTTATTTTCCCCTATAACTATCATAATTCCACCATAAGTAGCACCGTATCTATCTCCTAGGTCATTGACAATGATTCTAAATAATCCCAAAGGATCTGCTTGAGTGATCGGATTATTTTTCACATACCCATAAACATTCAATTCCCCCATCAACCCAATCGGGTCGGGGGTCAGATATCGCCCGGTTGCCGATTCATAATCCCGGAAGTAATTGTAGTGCAGATTGGTTTCAGTATCGAAATACTGCCCGGCAAATCTCAGATTGTATTCAAACAGTTTCCGATTGCCATCGGGGTCTTCATCGGGTGGGTTGTTACCGAAAGCATTCTGATTATCCCAACGCCAAACCGGTGTGTTGGTTTGATCGACAATCAAACGCGGGGTATTGAGATGGTCGGTATGGATGAAATAAATCTGAGCAGGCTCGGTAGCGACTGGCTGCTTGATGACAGCAATCGGAATATCACCCAACCAGATGGTTTCCTGCTTTTGCATCCAGTTGGTTGTCTGCTTTGCTCCTTTGGTTTTTTCATAATCGCCGATGAGTTGTCCGGCTGAGTCATAGAAGTATAAGTAAGGACCGCCTCGGGTGCTTCGGCTGCCGATTTTCAGGGTACGTTCACCCAGGCCATTGTATAAATGGGCACTGACTCTATTGCCTGCCACAGATTTTGTCAATCGACCAGCAGTATTCCAGATGTAGTCGGTGATGCCGTCAGTCAGTGGATTACCTGCGGCATCATAGGTATAGGTTTTTGCCACTGGTCCGGCCACGGTCAGCAGGCGGTTGCTGGCGGTATCCAGTATGTATGGATATATCGTGCTGCCCGATTGTTCGTGAATACGGTTGCTGTTGGTATCATAATCCCATTGTCGTGTGCTGGTGTTGTCAGTCTGACGGATCAGCCGATCCAATGAATCATATTCATAAGTGCGGTTATAGATTGGATTGGTTTGATTTGTGCCGATAATGCGATTGGCAGCATCAAAGGTGATTGTCTGTATATCCGGACCCAGTGAGTGTTGAGTCAATCGACCATCGAGATCAAAGCTCCGATGATGTGGTTGCCCATTGCCCCAGATCCAGCTTTTGGGTGCGCCAAATGGATGATAGGTAATATCTTGCAGTACGATATTGCCATTGACATGGATTGCAACCGGGCGGCCATCAATGCCGTAGAGCATGCTAATTCTGACACCTGACGGATAGGTGGTCTGGCTTAAGCGGCCGCTGGTATCATATTGGTAGCTTAAAGTATGGGTAAAGCTTTCTGTGTCATAGCGAACCGTTTGAGTTTTGCTCATTAAGCGACCCTGCGGATCATATTGATAGGTGGTGCTGCCGGATTCATCACTCATGCCAGTCAAATGCCCGATACCATTGATTCCTTCGTCATACCGCCAGGTAGTAGTCGCTGTATCCGGTATACCGGCAACTGAAGTATAAGACCGAGTGGTAGGACGATTGAGCGCATCATAAGTCATGGTTTGCACCGTGCCACGGGCATCGGTGCGGGTTCTGAGATTACCCGTCTCATCATACGTGTAGGTGGTGGTGCCGCGATCAGCCGATACTTCTTGCGTGACATCACCCAACGCATTGACTGTATAAGTGGTGGCGATACCTTTGGGGTCGGTAACTTTGGTAACTTTATCGAGCGCATTGTGGTTCTGGTGTGTCTGGCCACCTGCCGGGTCAGTCGATTGAGCCAGACGATTTAATGCATCAAAGCGATTGCTGGTGGTGTGTTGCAATGCGTCGGTTATTTGTGTGAGATTGCCATTTGGGTCATAACCAAACTGGCTTATCTGATTTTGTGCCCCTGTCATTTTCCATAGACGGCTGAGTGCATCGAATTCCTGCTGCTGGGTTTTTACCAGTGTGTTACTCGCATCAAGGATTTCTTCCTTCACATGATTGCCTATGGCATCCAGAGTATAACGAATGGAATTTCCCAGCTTGTCGGTTATCCCGATCAGGCGGTGGGCATCGTCATAACTGTAGTTGAGGGTGCTGTTGTCAGGCAGTGTAATTTGTTTCAATTGACCAATGCCATCATACTGATATTGAGTGATTTCTGTGCCAACCGAGCGGGATAGCAGGCGCTGACGGGTATCATAGGCCAGCGTGGTAGTGAGGCCATTGGGATCGATGATTTCTTCAGGCTGGCCGTGTGCGTTATAGCGGGTAATCTGGGTAACGTGACCCAGCGCATTGGTGACATGGAACACCTGGCCCCGGCAACCGAAGTGGCCACCGGCACAGGCTGCATCCGGTGCGTAATAGTCGATGGTAGTGATATCCGCCACATCAGTACGCGGGCCGTCTTCAGTTCTTTGCACCACGACACCAGGAATGCTGGCATGGTACACGTAACTGGCAGCCCAACTGCGACTCACGTTGGTTGCCGTGTCTTTGATGCTGAGCTGGGTGATGTTGCCATGGGTATCATAGGTAAAACTTGTTTCCCGTTTGGCTTCGGTCACCCGGATGGGCAGGCGGAAGCTTACATGCCAGTCGGTGAGGATTTTGCGCTCGGCTGTATTTGCTGCTGGCGTGTAAGCTGCCACATCCGGGCAGGTGCTGCCGGCAGCCAGGCCTTCAACGCGGGCAGTTTCCAGATTGCGGTTCAGGTCAAACACATAGCAGGTTTTATTGCCATTGAAATCGGTGCGGCTGGCGACATTGCCGTTGACGTCATAGCTGATGCTGCTGGAGGCAGCGCTACACCCGGCACCGGCAGGCTGGGATTGACCGCTGCTTTTAGCCACACCGAGAATGGTCTGGAACTGGCGCGTGTATTGACTGCCCAAGGGATCGGTAACAGCCGTGCTGCTCCCGTCCGTACTGTAAGTCAGCATATGCCGATCCGCACCGCCCGCATGCTCGGTAACAATCGCACGGCCTTGGGTGTCATAGGTGTAAGTGGCATAACGAATGCCATTTTCATCGGTGATGCCGGTCAGTGCATACGGTAAATTGGTATTGCTGGTATAGGCCGGTTCGTTATAGTGGTAGGTGCGGGTCTTGCCGTCAGGGTAGGTGACTGAAACAAGATTGCCAGTGGTGTCGTAGGCATATTGAACCAGGTCACCTGCCGGGTTGGACAGGATCGAGATACGATTGGAGCCGTCATAGGTGAAATTTAATGCACGACCCATATCGTCAGTTACAGTAATCAAGCGCCCGTTCACATCATAGGTCAGTGTCTGCATGCGACCGTCCCGGCTGGAAATGGATAATAGCTTGCCGGTTGTGTCGTAGGTTTCAGTGGTGTCGTCGGCATTGATATATCGCCAGCCTGTCGGATTTCCATTACCATCGCTGAGTTGGGTCAGGGTATCACCCTCCTTCTGTTGATTGACCCAAACTGAATCGATCAGACGAAAGTAGGCTAGCTTGCCGTTAGATCTTGTGGCAGTTGTGGTTGCAGCACTAATAAATAAGCTGCGTTGAAAGGAATGGCGCCATGTGGAGCCGATTTGTGAACTACCGGATAGACTGTTGGAGTTGTAGTAACGGGAAAAAATTGAATTGATAGGAAATGAAATGTCGATTTCTTCAGCGTATTTGTTACCTGTAGGGGCATTGATGGGGTTACCGATACCGTTGCACGTTGGTGGGTGGCCTAAATTAGAGCCTTTATCTGGAATATTGTCAGGGATATTGCAGATTGTTTCACTGGTTATCCCGCCAACAAGGTCTCCTACATTGCATACAGGATAACTCCAACTTGCATCTAGGATGTCCATAATAATACCTAATCTGAGTATCCTCGCATTACATCCATAGCTTGTTACTGGACCAGAAGCTGGATAGCCAGTTGCCCATATACTGAGGATATCCGCATCATTTGGTCCTGGCACTGGAAAGAATGGTGTACCTCTATATGTATTTATTGAGTATTCGCAGGCAGATTGTGGATCTGCCTTGTAGATTGATGTGCCACCAACTATAGTAATTGGCCCACGTTCAAGTCCATAAGCTAATGTACTTCCACTGAGGAGTATCAATATCAATAAATTAGTTAGGTATCGTTTTTGCCAAAAATTAATGAAATTTAGTGACATCAGTGTTCTCCCCTTTATCGCATTGATTTATGTGATTACAAAATCTCTAAACTTAGCGAGCATTAGTAGTAATCAATATGACCAAAGTATTTAAGTAATTATTTTTCAATCAGAATAATTACGTCACCCGAAATAAATTCTTTAATCCGAGAGCCAACTCCTGGCCTGGTAGTTCTTCACAACTACTTAATCGCGAATCAAACCATCAGCATCAATCCAGTCAATCTGAAGAATTGTGAAAATAAATGAGAACCACAGGGTGGATCATTCGGTTTGGAACCGACGGAAATTAATGAAATGTTGCCTTATGGATGAAGAAAATTTACTGGAATAAAAAATCTTTTGTGATAATTCTATTTTTTAACAAAAATACAGTGCAGCATATGCATTAATTTGGCAGAATTGAGCATTCTGGAATAACCTTTCTTTAATCGGGGAAATTGATATGAAATATAAAAGTTTTCAGGAGTTCAGTACCTATGTGTCTGAGCATAATCCTAACCAACCTGAATACATGCAGGCGGTTACTGAAGTCATGGAGAGTTTGTGGCCATTTATCAATGAAAACCCGCGTTATGCCGAACATGGTGTACTGGATCGACTGGTTGAACCGGAGCGGATTATTATCTTCCGGGTAGCCTGGGTGGATGATCACGGCGAAGTGAAGGTCAATCGCGGTTATCGGATACAACATAGTTCATCTATTGGTCCTTACAAGGGGGGTACCCGGTTTCATCCCTCTGTGAATCTTTCCATTCTCAAGTTCCTGGCTTTTGAACAAACCTTTAAGAATGCTTTAACAACGTTGCCGATGGGTGGTGGTAAAGGTGGAGCGGATTTTGATCCAAAAGGCAAGAGTCCGGGTGAGATCATGCGCTTCTGTCAGGCTTATATGAGTGAACTGTTCCGTCATATCGGTTCTGATACGGACGTTCCGGCAGGCGATATCGGGGTGGGTGGCCGTGAAGTGGGATTTATGGCTGGTATGATGAAAAAATTATCCAATCGCGCTGATTGTGTCTTTACCGGAAAAGGGCTCAGCTTTGGAGGCTCGGTCATGCGCCCGGAAGCAACCGGTTACGGTACAGTATATTTTGCGCAGGAAGTGCTCAGACATGTGGGACGTTCTCTGGATGGTCTGCGCGTTTCAGTATCAGGTTCCGGTAATGTGGCTCAATTTGCTGTTGAGAAAGCGATGTCACAGGGTGCCAAAGTAGTGACTGTTTCTGATTCGAGCGGCACGGTGATCGATGAAGATGGCTTTACTGTTGAGAAGCTGGCAATACTATCCGAAGTGAAGAATCATCTGTATGCCCGGGTAGATGAATATGCACGGCGAGTCAATGCGATTTTCCTGCCGGGCGCGAAACCCTGGCATGTGCCGGTCCATGTTGCGTTGCCTTGTGCGACACAGAATGAAATCAGCGGAAGCGATGCGCAAACATTGGTTAACAACGGTGTTGTATGTGTTGCAGAAGGTGCCAATATGCCCTCAACAGCCGAAGCTGTCGAATGTTTTATACATAACAAGGTGCTCTATGCGCCCGGCAAGGCAAGTAATGCAGGTGGTGTTGCAACGTCAGGCCTGGAAATGAGTCAGAATGCGATGCGTCTTTCCTGGACACCTGAAGAAGTTGATACACGCCTGAAAGGAATTATGCAGGCGATCCATAAGTCTTGCTTGCGCTACGGTACCCGGCCGGATGGCAGTGTTAACTATGTGAATGGCGCCAATATTGCCGGTTTTGTTAAAGTGGCTGATGCCATGCTTGGGCAAGGTGTGATCTGATTGATTTTCTTATAGCTTATTGCTTTGATCTCTAATGGATTAACAAATGTAATTAATTGTATAGGCTACCCGTGACCTGACGTCAGGTTAGCTCAATTTTGGTGCAATATTGCCGATGCTAGCAATGTTGTTGGCATGTTGCCCTTTCTATTATTTCTGCATTTGGCTTTCATTTATATCAGCTATGAGAAAATACCTAACCGGATTGTTATTGGTAATATATGTTGGAACGCTGTCCGCTAGCCAGGATAGTGATTTTCTTGCCGCAAGAAAGGCATTCCAGGCAGGCAATTCCAAGTTGCTTGCCGAATATGCTGATCGTTTGACAGATCATGTATTGGTGCCTTATGTCGACTATTATCAGTTACGCTCGATACTGAGAACGACTGATATATCAAACATCAGAAATTTTCTTTTGCGCCATGAGGGTACGCTGGTTGCTGATCGACTGCGCAGTGACTGGTTGAAGATACTCGGCAAAAATCAACAGTGGCAATTTTTTGACGCAGAATATCCGCTGCTGGTTAACAAGGATACCGAACTCTCCTGTTATGTTTACCAGCGACGGCTTAACGCGAAAGATAAGGAAGTGCTGCAGGCGATACGGGATGTCTGGCTGACTGCCGGTAATATGCCGGAAAGCTGTACACCTGTATTTAACAGTCTGATTGCCAGCGGGCAGATTTCTGTTGAAGATATCTGGACACGCATAAGACTCGCTCTCGAAGAAGGTCAAACAACGCTTGCCAAGCAGGTGAGTCGATATCTGCCAGGCAATGAAACGCTGAATATTACAGAGCTCAGTGCTGCTGACAAGAACCCGCTGCGCTATCTGGATGCGCAAAAGAATCAAGCCAAAACCCGCAGTGATCGCGAGATCATTTTATTTGCACTGCTGCGCCTGCTTAGAAATGATACCAACCAGGCCTATGCGCACTGGCTTAAGGTAAAAGGGAAGTTTAATGAAAACGATCGGTCTTACTTCCTGGCAAGACTCGGCCATCGATCGGCGCTCAGACATGATTCACGTGCGCTGGACTGGTTCATGGAAGCCCAGAAGGTCAAGAAACCTTATCCGCTGACAGATACGCTGCTGGCCTGGCAGGCGCGTGCCGCGCTTCGGGTGCTGAACTGGAATATTGTTCTGAAAAGCATAGAAGGTATGTCTGTCGCCGAACAGCAAGTGGATACATGGCGTTACTGGAAAGCGCGTGCGCTTAAGGAACAGGGCAAGATTCAGGATGCAAATACAATTTTTGCGCCATTAAGTGCCGAACATACTTTCTATGGCCAGTTGGCTAAGGAGGAATTAGGCACAGTGCTGAGTGTCATGGATGAAACATATCGCGTCAGCAATAATGAAGTATCTGCCATGGAAAAAAGGCCGGCTGTGCAACGGACATTGGCTTTCAGTCGGATGGATTTGCGTACGGAGGCGTACCACGAATGGGTATGGGCAATCCGTAACTTTAATGATTCGGAATTACTGGCGGCGGCTGAAGTTGCCCGTCGTCATGGAATGTATGATCGCGCGATTAATACGGCCAATAAAACAGTGTCGCAGCATGATTTTAATTTGCGCTTTTTGTCGCCACATCGTGAAGTGTTGCAGGAAATTCTGCAACAGCACGCGCTTGATGAAGCCTGGGTGTATGGGCTTATCCGGCAGGAGAGCCGGTTCATCACGGATATTAAATCCAGTGCGGGTGCCATGGGTTTGATGCAACTGATGCCTGCAACCGCCGAATGGGTGGCCAAGAAACTGGGTATGCAGAATTTTCGTGAGCATGTTGTAGTTGATGTGAATACTAATTTAAAGCTGGGCACCTACTATCTCAAACATGTGCTGACAACATTGGATAATCAGCCGCTATTGGCCTCGGCTGCTTATAACGCAGGTCCTGGCCGGGCAAGGCGCTGGCGCGACGAGACTATTCCGCTGGAAGGGGCAATCTACGCAGAAACGATTCCATTTAACGAGACGCGCACTTATGTCAAAAAGGTTTTGAAAAATTCAGTGTATTATGCCAAAGTTCTCGATCACGGGAATGAAACACCCACGCTAAAAGAACGACTGGGCGTGGTTGCGACAAAGTGATCGACTGACCATTTCTTAATCATTCAGTTTCAGGTTCAGACTATTGAAAACTTATCTGGTAGGTGGATCAGTCCGTGATGAGTTACTGGGCTTGCCTGTAAAAGATCATGATTATGTTGTGGTAGGAACCACGCCCGAAGCTATGACACGGCTTGGCTATCGCCCGGTAGGCAAGGATTTTCCTGTTTTCCTGCATCCGCAGACACACGAACAATACGCATTGGCGCGGACTGAACGTAAAGTCTCGCGCGGCTACAAAGGATTCGAGGTCTTTACCTCCCCTCAAGTCACTTTGCAGGAAGATCTCGCGCGGCGGGATTTAACTATCAATGCAATCGCCAAAAGTCAGGATGGACAGATCATTGACCCATTCAATGGGGTTGCTGATCTGGAAGCGGGTATATTGCGGCATATCAGCCCAGCCTTTACGGAAGATCCGGTACGCATACTGAGAACAGCCCGCTTTGCTGCCCGCTTCGGTTTCCGCATTGCACCGGAAACCCTGGCATTAATGAGCGAAATGGTGCATAACGGCGAAGTGGACGCATTGGTTCCGGAACGTGTCTGGCAGGAACTCTCCAGAGGGTTAATGGAAAAGAATCCATCCCGGATGTTTTATGTTCTGCGGGAATGTGGTGCATTGGCTCGTATCATGCCTGAAGTGGATGTATTGTTTGGTGTTCCCCAACCAGCGCATGCGCACCCTGAAATAGATACCGGTGTCCACGTGATGATGGTGATCGATCATGCTGCAGTAAAAGATTATTCGCTGGCTGTCCGCTTTGCCGCTCTGACACATGATCTTGGCAAAGGCACTACGCCACCTGAAGAATGGCCGCGCCACATTGGTCATGAAGCACGTAGTATTCATTTGACACAAGATTTGTGCGAACGCATCCGGGTTCCCAGGGAATTACGCAGCCTTGCATTGCTGGTTGCCCGTTTTCATGGCAATGTGCACCGTGCTGAAGAGCTGAAGCCGGCAACCATTGCAGACATGTTGCAGGCCGTTGATGCTTATCGTAAGCCCGGAAGATTCGAGGAATTCTTGCAAGCCTGCGCCTCTGATTTTCATGGGCGTCCTGGCTATGCAGCAAAGCCTTATATTCAGGCTGAACGATTTCAGAAGGCGTACTTCGCGGCAAAAAGTGTCGATGCCGGTACAATCGCAACGGAATTAAGCCGGAAACTCCCGGATTCAAAAGAGTTGCCAACCATGATCCATTCCAAATTGCGTGAAGCACGTATTACTCAAATAAAAGCTGAATTGGGCCAGGGAAGTCCAGAGTAAGCGTCGGCGCAAGCGAGTTGATGCGTCAGGCGGTATTCGGATTCGCTTATCTATCGACTTTCAGGGAAGGCGCTGAAGAAGTGCCTGCCATAGCGCGATTTCTGCCGTTTCCCGGTACTGAAAGATTAAATCAGCATCAAGTTCTGTGCGTTCTACACTTCAACCCCCTCTCAAAAATTTATTCAGCATTTTCTGATTTATGCAGGATGCGCTCACATAAATACATATAACTAAAAAATATAATTATGTAACTAAATACTATTTTTTATTATATGGAAAGAGTGCTATCGTTCGATCTCATTGAAATTCGTGCCAATCAGGTGATGTAAATGGATGCTGATTCAGAATCAAAGCGTATTGCAACAGAGTCTGCTGTCAAACCGGTGCCTATAGACATCGCGCAGGAAATTCTGCGCGCTGTGGCCAGTATCGATTATGGATCAGTTGAAGTTGTCATACACGAGAACAAAGTCGTGCAAATAGAGTGTCGGGAAAAAATTCGTGTGGGTCAAAGTGGTTCTGGGCGAAAAACATCCAAATCATAGTTGAATAAGTTTTAGGTTTAATGCATCAAGATAAAACTGGTCTCGCACAAATAATAAGATAACACCGACCAACAAAATTGGAGGTGAAAGAGCAAAACGATTTTAGTGGCTCAACCGGATTGCCGGAGGGCTCACTTAGGAGAATAAATTGAAGTTTATTTGGCTTTTCTTAAACATTATATTTTTGAGCGCATTAGCTGTCACCTCTGCTGTGGCGTCTTCAGACAGTAAATCATCTGTAGATTTTCAAGCAATGCAAAAGAATATCGTGCAGTTAGCACAGCAGATCGCTGTTGATACCGGCAAACCTTTAATTAATAGATCGTCGGAACAGATCAAGCCATCCGATCAGGCTAAGCAACCTGAACTGGAAAAATCATTGCCAGCCATTGTGCCGGAGGCAAAGAAACAATCGACCAGTTATCATCGGCGTTCCAACAGCTATGCCACCAACCCAGACTCTGATCCGCCACGGTATGTACGTCAGTTAAGTGATATTGGTGTTGAGGCATTTAAAGATATTACCTGGCTGGATATCGGTTTGGAGCACCGTACGCGTTACGAGTGGCGTAATAATGATATACGGCGTATTGAAGGCGGAGAGGATAACCCTTTCTTTTTACGTCATCGCGCATGGATTGGAATAAAGGAAATACTGGATCCATTCCGTTTTGCCGTCGAGTTTCAGGACTCACGGGTTTATAACAACAAACATGCGATCACTGATCAGGAAAGAAATGAGTACGATCTGCTCAATGCCTATGGTGAGCTCTATTTCAAAAAGGGACTCGGAGTCGATGACCGGAATCAGGATCGGCCGATTAGATTTCGTGTAGGCCGTATGGCTTATGAAGCAACGGACCGGCGTTTTATCGCACGCAACGAATGGCGCAATACCACCAATACTTTTGAAGGTTTTCGTCTGAATCTGGGGCGCGAAGCCAATGACTGGGAGCTCGATCTGTTTGGTTTGCAACCGGTTAGACGCTTGCAAACCAAATTTGATGAGGCCAATAATCACTTGTGGTTTTTTGGTGCGATTGGTACCTGGCGCAAGTGGTCTGACATCGCTACCATCCAGGCGTACTACATGGGTCAGAAACAAACGGCCGATCCACATGGTTTTACGGCGACTAATCGTCTGGATCGCCAAATTCATATGCCAGGGTTCCGTGTTTACGGCAAGGCAGGCAATATTCTTGATTTCGATGTCAGCTACAACCACCAGCTCGGGTTTACCGGCCCCAATCGCGTGGATGCCAATGGGTATACCATCGAAGTAGGGAAAACCTTTGAGTATCCATGGAAACCCCGCCTCAGTGCTTTTTATGGGTATGCCAGCGGTGATAAAGACCCTAATGACGGTGTCGACAATCGCTTTGACCGTTTCTTTGGTTTTGCACGTCCCTGGTCAGCGGATCACTATGTCATTTATGAGAATCTCAAGGCTCCCAAGCTCAGGTTTGAATTTAGTCCAACGCAGAAACTGGGATTTGAACTCGGTTATGGTGCATATTGGCTGGCCAGCAAGACCGATCGCATGTTCGATATTCTCGACGGCAACATCAGTAATACCATCAAAGATCCCGGATTCAACCGCGACAAGACCGGACAAAGTGGTGATTTTGGTGGTCATGCGTTTGAGGGGCGTATCCGTTATCAACCCATACCACGCGTTAATACCATATTGGGTTATACCCATTTTACTGCTGGAGAATTCGTAAAAAACCGCATAGCAGCGAGTCCACACTGCGGTAGCAGCCATGCACACCCTTGCGTCGACCAACGCTCAGGCGATACGGATTTTTTATACTTTGAAGTATTAATCAGTTTCCTGTAAACAATCTTAAATCTCTATTGGAGGAAAAATCATGACCATTAAAACATGGCTGATAACAAGTCTTTTGGCAGCAAGTTTCTTTACCAGCGGTAATGTACTGGCGGAAAAAACGTTACTCAATGTATCTTATGACCCAACCCGTGAGCTATACCAGGAGTTTAATACTGCTTTTGTTAAGCACTGGCAGGAAAAAACCAAGGAAACTATCGCAATCAAGCAATCTCACGGTGGTTCCGGCAAGCAAGCACGATCCGTGATTGATGGTTTGGAAGCAGATGTTGTGACGCTGGCCTTGGCCAACGATATCAACGCAATCGCCGAGAAAGCCAAATTGCTTCCGGGAGATTGGCAGAAAAGACTATCGCTCAATAGTACGCCTTATACCTCGACGATCATTTTTCTGGTGCGCAAAGGCAATCCCAAAGGAATTAAAGACTGGGATGATCTTGCGCGCCCAGGTGTTGCTGTGATTACACCTAACCCGAAAACTTCTGGGGGTGCGCAGTGGAATTATCTGGCGGCATGGGAATTTGGCAAACGGAAATATGGTGAGGACAAAGTACAAGGATTCATCAATAACATCTACAGAAATGTGCCTGTCCTCGATTCCGGCGCGCGCGGTTCAACCACAACGTTTGTGGAGCGCGCCGTTGGCGATGTTCTCATTTCCTGGGAAAACGAAGCTTTTCTGGCGCTCAAGGAATATGGTCAGGACAAATTTGAAATTGTAATACCGTCACTGAGTATTCTTGCAGAGCCCCCAGTTGCAGTAGTCGATAAAGTGGTCGATAAAAGGGGTACGCGCCAGGTCGCTGAAGCCTATCTCCAGTATCTCTATTCGGAAGAAGGCCAGGAGATTGCTGCCAAACATTTCTACCGCCCTACTAACGCGAAGATTGCTGCGAAATATGCCAGCCAGTTTCCAACGATCGAGTTATTTAAAATCGATGATGCTTTCGGTGGCTGGAAGAATGCGCACAAGCTCCACTTTGCGGATGGCGGTACATTTGATCAGATTTACCTGAAGTAATGACAAAGTAGCGCACTATGTATGTGCGCTACAACCCGTAAAGGATTGAATATGAGTGTTCTAATTGTCGGTGGGGATTATGTGACATCGTTCAAACATCTCATCTCCACCCAGAACTATACGCGTATCGAACATTGGAGCGGTCGCAAGAAAGGATTTAACAAGCGACAAATTCCAAACGAAACCCGGTTAGTTATTGTTATTTGCGACTTTGTTAATCATTCCCTTGCCAGCTCGGTGAAAGAGAAAGCAAATCGTAGCGGTATCCCATTAATGTTTTGCCACCGTTCTATCAATGAGCTGAAGCGCAAGATGAATAAGTATCAGATAGATGAAGATTGTTGTTGTAAAAGTTTTTGTGAAACCAAAGACCAATTTAAGAAATTCCATTAATGGATCCAATTGGCAACAGACAAAGATGATAGAGCAGGTCAATTCAAAAGCAATTGGCTTGTTCTATAGATAGTAGATAGCAATATCAATTTAAGTGGGAGTTATTCCATGAATACATCAGTAAACCATGCTTTTACTGTCAAGGATGAATTTGATCTCATCAAGTCAGCGACTGACTATTCTTTAAAGCGCGCTGCAAATGGCTGGATAAGCGGGCACTTCTATCATTGCGAACTAACCAGCGTTTTTCAACCCATTTTCAGTGTGACTCAAGACAAAACCATGGGTCATGCAGCGTATGTCCGATCCAAATCAAACGGAGAGGTAGCACTTCGGCCTTGGCAGGTTTTTTCCCTGGCATCCAATGATAATCAATTGGTTGATCTGGATCGTTTATGCCGGGCAGTTCATTCGCTTAATTATTATTTTAACAATACTTCCAAACTAGACAGCTTGTTTGTCGAAGTCCATCCACGCCTTCTGGAGAGCGTTAAAGATGATCACGGCCGTGCCTTCGAAAATTTTCTCGACTTGATTGGCGTGAGAACCTCGCGTGTAGTCATTGAAATTCCGACTATCGTCAATCGCAACTGGAAACTGCTCAAGCAGGTCATCATCAACTATCGTTCTCGCGGTTATCAAATCGCAGCCAATTACAGCGGGACTAGCAGTGATTGGATGGCAGCGCTGGGTAGTTTGTATCCGGATATTGTGCGGATTGAAGCGGGCGATCTGATGCGTCATGAAGCAAAGGAGGTGTTGGTGGATACCATACATAGCCATGAAGCAAGCTTGTTGGTGCGGGATATTGAAACATCAGAACAATTGGTTGCTGCCAGACAAGCTAATGCAGATTATCTGCAAGGAAATTTACTAGGTAAGCCGGTATATACGATCAAAATTATCGAGCCACAACACCTTTTAAAGAAAGTAAACGCATAAAGAAAAAAATAAATAACCAATTCTTAATGGTTTTTAAACACAAAGCAATAGTAATTAACGCTTGTACTATTAACATACTTACTTAACCAAGGAGAGCAAAATGACAGATATTCATCAAGGACATACCGCTTTAGGCGACGTAGCGGCCCGGACGCTTGCCAATGCCACAAAAACTATCCCAATGATGGGAACCATCACGCCGCGCTGGCTGACCCACGTGCTGCAATGGGTGCCAGTCGAGGCAGGTATTTACCGTGTCAATAAGGTGAAGGATCCCGAGCAGGTTGAAGTGGATTGCTCCGCCAAGGACGAGCGTGAATTGCCTGCTACGTTTGTGGATTACGAAGAATGGGGGCGGGAATATGTGTTGAGTGCGGTCAACACAGTATTGGATGTGCATACGCGCGTTTCAGATCTTTACAGCAGCCCGCACAATCAAATTCGCGAGCAATTGCGCCTGACCATAGAGACCATCAAAGAGCGTCAGGAAAGCGAGCTGATTAACAACAAAGAATATGGCTTGCTCAATAATGTCGCAAAATCCATGAAGGTAAAGACACGTACAGGCGCACCGACACCCGATGATCTGGATGAATTAATTGCGCGCGTGTGGAAAGAACCTGCTTTCTTTTTGGCGCATCCGCTGGCGATTGCTGCATTTGGCCGAGAGTGCACACGTCGTGGCGTGCCGCCTCCAACTGCAACTCTGTTTGGTTCACAATTCCTGACGTGGCGCGGAATTCCACTGATTTCTTGCGACAAGCTCCATGTTACGGGCGGCAAGACCAATATTCTTTTGTTACGCACGGGCGAAAGTCGTCAAGGTGTGGTTGGATTATATCAGCCCGACTTACCCGGCCAGCAAGGCATGGGATTGTCAGTACGTTTTATGGGCATCAACCACAAAGCAATCGCCTCTTATCTGGTTTCTCTCTACTGTTCGCTGGCAGTATTGACGGAAGATGCACTCGGCGTACTCGAGAATGTCGAAGTGGGTAAATATCATGAGTACAAGTAATCTCGATAATCGAATTGATGGAGATTTGAATGCGGCATCCAGCTACCTGCCGGATGTCGAATCACTTGCGCGCATGGCCAACGAACTATTCTCCGCTCTACCGGGTGCGGTGACAGCAGCGAATGCACCATCTCCAGCGGCAGCAGCTGCACCCACCCTGGAAATTCCCACATTCACCACGAATCATTCCCCTGTGGGAATTTCCCCTTCTTCTCTTTCTCCTTCGGTCATCCCATTACCGTTTGAATCTGAGTTGCACGCCCTGCTCACGCCGGTGAAAAATTTTGTACCCGTTCATACCGGCATACTTACCAGTCCCAGTTTGGGATCATCGTTTTACTTTCTCGATGAAATCACCTTGCCAGCCCGCGCTGGGCAGGTGCCGGATATCGCTTCCACACACCCACCATTCGACGTCAATGCCATTAAGCGTGATTTTCCGATTCTAAAAGAATTCATCCACGGCAACCCTTTGATCTGGTTAGACAATGCCGCCACAACGCAGAAACCACAGGCTGTCATTGATCGCCTCAGTTACTTTTACCAGCACGAGAATTCCAACATTCATCGCGCAGCGCATGAACTGGCGGCACGCGCCACCGATGCCTACGAGGAATCACGAGGGAAAGTACGCCGTTTTCTCAATGCGCCATCCACTAACGAAATCATCTTTATTCGCGGCACTACCGAGGGTATCAATCTCGTGGCTCAAAGCTGGGGTCGACAAAATATCGTTGAAGGAGACGAAATCGTCATCACTTGGCTGGAGCACCATGCCAATATCGTACCTTGGCAGCAGCTATGCAACGAGAAAGGGGCGAAATTGCGTGTGGCGCCAGTGGATGATAATGGACAGATATTACTGGAAGAATACCAGAAGCTGCTTGGCTCACGCACTAAGCTGGTGGCATTCTCGCAAGTATCGAATGCACTGGGCACCATCATACCGGCACGTCAAATGATTGAAATGGCACATCGGGTTGGTGCACGCGTGCTGGTAGACGGTGCGCAATCTGTCTCACACATGCGTGTTGACGTACAGCAGCTCGATTGTGACTGGTTTGTTTTTTCCGGTCACAAGGTATTTGGCCCAACCGGTATCGGTGCACTATTTGGTAAAGCTGAATTACTAAACACCACACAGCCTTGGCAAGGCGGCGGCAATATGATTCAGGACGTTACTTTCGAGAATACCACTTATCATGGTGCGCCTGCCCGCTTTGAAGCTGGCACAGGAAACATCGCTGATGCCGTTGGTCTAGGCGCTGCGATTGATTATGTGGAACACATCGGTATTGACAATATAAATCACTATGAGCATCAACTCATGGCTTACGCAACACGTGGTCTTGGCACGGTTCCTGGCTTGCGTCTTATTGGTACCGCGTCGGAAAAAGCAGGCGTGCTGTCTTTTGTGCTGAAAGGATTTACTTCCGAAGAAGTGGGGGAAGCTCTGAACCGTGAGGGCATTGCAGTGCGTTCTGGTCATCATTGCGCTCAGCCTATCTTGCGTCGCTTCGGCTTGGAGACCACAGTTCGTCCATCACTGGCACTATACAACACTTGTACGGATATCGATGTTCTAGTAACTGCATTACACCGTATCCAGAGTAGACGCAATAACTTTTGATCATCTGTAAATCCAAATCAAAAAGAGGATCCTAATTGAGTACTTTTAAACAACACAGCATTCTGCCGGGCTTCAATCTGGCGCTCGGATTTACACTGCTGTATTTAAGCTTAATCGTACTGATTCCGCTTTCGGCAGCATTTATTCGTACTGCTGAACTAACCTGGCCAGAATTTTTGGCCATTGTCACAACACCGCGCGTGGTGGCCTCATACCAGCTGACATTTGGCGCATCGTTCGCGGCTGCCATCGTCAATGCGGTATTTGGTCTACTGGTAGCCTGGGTATTGGTACGTTACCACTTTCCTGGTAAAAAATTAGTCGATGCACTGGTGGATCTTCCCTTCGCCCTACCAACAGCGGTGGCTGGTATTGCATTGACTGCGCTTTATGCGGGTAATGGCTGGATCGGTCAATTCCTCGAACCATTGGGGATTAAGGTTGCTTTTACACCGATTGGGATTTTTGTGGCGCTTACTTTTATCGGTCTGCCGTTCGTGGTGCGGACCGTGCAACCGGTACTCGAGGATATTGAATCGGAACTGGAAGAAGCGGCAGCGACGCTCGGTGCCAATCGATGGCAAACGTTTACACGGGTCATTTTCCCGGCACTCTTTCCCGCATTGATGACCGGTTTTGCCCTTGCCTTTGCGCGCGCAATCGGTGAGTACGGATCGGTTATTTTCATTGCCGGGAACATGCCGATGATCTCGGAAATCACACCGCTTCTGATTATTACCAAACTGGAACAATATGACTATGCAGGTGCTACGGCACTATCGGTCGTGATGCTGGTAATTTCTTTTATTCTATTGCTGATTATCAACCTGCTGCAATGGTGGAGTCGACGCCGCAGTATTGAGTCATGAGGTGATACTAATGACTGCGATCACTTATCCCCTGTCTCCTGCCGCTCGTAAAGAACGAGCCACTCAAGAGCCTGCCTGGGTGCGCTGGTCCTTGATCGGATTGGCGTTTGTATTTTTAACATTGTTTCTTTTTATTCCCCTGATTTCGGTCTTTTATGAAGCATTCAAGAAGGGAGTGAATGTCTACTTGGCTGCAATCACCGATCCGGATGCAGTCTCAGCGATCAAGCTGACGCTTACAGTTGCGGCGATTGCAGTGCCTTTAAATCTGGTATTCGGTGTTGCTGCTGCCTGGGCTATCGCCAAGTTTGAATTCCGTGGTAAGAATCTTCTGATCACCTTGATTGATTTGCCTTTCTCTGTATCGCCCGTCGTTTCAGGGCTGATTTATGTACTCGTCTTTGGCTTGCAGGGGTGGCTTGGTCCCTGGTTGGCAGAGCATGACCTCAAAATCATATTTGCGGTACCCGGTATTGTTTTAGCGACAGTCTTCGTGACGGTTCCTTTTATCGCACGTGAGTTGATTCCACTGATGCAGGCACAAGGTACTGAGGAAGAAGAGGCCGCCGTCGTGCTGGGCGCGAGCGGTTGGCAAACCTTTTATCATGTGACGCTGCCCAATATTAAATGGGGATTGCTCTATGGATCTATTCTTTGTAATGCACGGGCCATGGGGGAATTCGGTGCAGTATCGGTTGTATCTGGCCATATTCGTGGCAGCACCAATACCTTGCCGCTGCATGTTGAAATTCTTTACAACGAATACAACTTTGCAGCTGCCTTTGCAGTGGCGTCATTGCTGGCATTACTGGCACTGGTGACACTGGCTTTAAAAACACTGATTGAATCCAGGAACAAACACCATAATAAACAAAGGGGCCATGAATGAGTATTGAAGTCCTTAATCTCTCGAAACAATTTGGAACTTTTACTGCGCTGCATGATGTCAACTTGCAGGTACACTCCGGTGAATTGCTTGCGTTGCTGGGCCCCTCAGGTTCTGGCAAGACCACGTTACTGCGCGTGATCGCCGGACTTGAAACAGCCGATAGCGGTCAGGTGCTATTCCATGGTGAAGATGCAACCGATCAGCATGTACGCGAACGCCAGGTTGGTTTTGTATTCCAGCACTATGCATTATTTCGCAACATGACCATTTTCGAAAACGTTGCTTTTGGCTTGCGCGTGCGTCCCAAGAAATTCCGTCCTCCCGAGACAGAAATCCGTGATCGTGTCATGAAGTTATTACACTTGGTGCAACTGGATTGGCTTGCAGATCGTTATCCACACCAGCTCTCTGGCGGTCAGCGCCAACGCATCGCATTGGCACGGGCGCTCGCGGTAGAGCCCAAAGTATTATTGCTGGATGAACCTTTTGGTGCGCTGGATGCCAAGGTACGCAAGGAATTGCGCTCCTGGCTGCGCAGATTGCATGACGACATGCATATCACCAGTGTATTTGTTACACATGATCAGGAAGAAGCCCTCGAAGTCGCTGATCGAGTGGTTGTCATGAATGAAGGCCGCATTGAACAAATCGGTACGCCGGATGAGGTTTATGAACAACCTGCCAGCCCGTTCGTCTATGAATTTCTCGGCAATGTGAATCTGTTTCATAGTCGGCTTCACCGTGGACGCGCCTGGATTGGCGATATCGAAGTAGACGCCCCTGAGCATGCCGAAGCTGAGGAGCTCGCAGCAGTTGCCTACGTGCGGCCGCATGAGATCGAAGTTGAGCGCTCTAATAACGGCGAAGCGGCATTGTCGACACGCGTCGTTCATGTTCTTTCCGTGGGTCCGATCGTAAGATTGGAATTAGTGCGTAACAATGACGAGGACAAAACCCCGATACAAGTTGAAGTCAGTAAGGAGCGTTTTCGTGAATTACAACTGGTAAAAGGTGACGAAGTCTTTATCAAACCACGCCGCCTTGATCTGTTTCCAAGGCACAAAAATAGAACAGATGATACAAAGCATGTGCGCTGAAGTGCTCTGCATGATGACTGATTCTTGGCTTTGATTGGCAGTGATTAGATTAGAATAGAATGGCGTAAAATTCATTTTCTACAGAAGCGGTATTTCACCGAATAAATCTACGGAAGATAATTATTATTCTGTTGTTATTGAATTTTGGATTCCTGCAGACAATGGTTCTGCTACGCCATTGGAAAGTATAAAGACACGATGCGCCGCATTGATTACAGCCGGTTGATGTGAGACAGCAATAATTGTCAGATTCTGTGATAATTTCTGCAATGTTTCACAGATGGTTTGTTCGCTCTCCGGATCCAGTGCGCTGGTGGGTTCATCAAGAATCAGAAACGAAGGATTATGGGCGAGTGCCCGTGCAATGGCGATGCGCTGGCGCTGTCCTCCGGATAGTAATCCCCCGCGTTCACCGACAACAGTTTGCAGTCCTGCGGGCAATGCATTGACAAAATCCCATGCACCTGATTGTCGTAATGCGCGTTCCGCATCAGAGGCGGTTAGTGTTGGTTCTCCAACCAGAATATTATTCATGACGGTGTCATGCAATAAAATGGTGTCTTGGGAAACATAACCAATCATGTGACGCCACTGGCGCAAGTTGATGTCATGCAAGGATATGCCGTCAATCTGAACTTCACCGGACTGAGGCTCAGTCAATCCGCACAGTAAATCAAGCAACGTGCTTTTGCCAACCCCGGATGGCCCCATGACTGCTGTAAATGTGTTAATCGGTATTTCAATGTTCAGATCTTTGAAAATAGTTTTCTGGTCATAATCAAATTTTACATGGTGCAATGTAACGCCCTTTTGCAGCGTGGGAACCAATGTACCGGTTGCTCTTTCAGCAGCAGCGCGTGCATCTTCCGCTGCTTTGCGCAAAGCCCAGTATGCGCTTTCCTGTGCGGTGAGCTGCTGGTATCGACGCTGTGTCTTGTTAAGCAAGCCCAGTATGCGGGTCAGTAAAAAGACCATCACCATCACTTCCGGCAGGGAAAGCTCCCAAACGACCAGAGCGATGTATAAACCGCTGGCCGTCAGCGCAGCCAGTATGGGTTCCTGCAAGGCCATCAAGGCTGCCCGGTTCATCACCTCGCGGCGCGTGGCTTTTTCCAGTTGCTGCGTCTGTTCATGCAGAATCGCATCTGCAACATTATCGCGCGCCATGGCTTTGAGTGATTTGACTGAACTCAATACATCGGATAAATAGGTTAATAAGTCCCGCAGCAAATGGGTCTGTTTGTTGCCCGCACGCCGGGTTGCTCGCACCAGTCGATGTAAGGCGATTAACAGGAAGAAACCGATAACCAGCGAAGCCAGTGTCGCTTGCCAGGAAATGAATAAGGCAACAAAGGCATAAACCAGTACCTGTATGAATAACGCCAATACATTGACGCTGTGCTCAAATCCATTGGCCGCACGGTAGGCTTCCGTGGCGACTGAATTGGCCAGCGCCCCGACCGGCTGGCGTAAATAATATTGCCATCGGCTGGCGAGCAAGGCCTCGATAAGGTCAAGCCGCAAAGCGGTAGCGACATGCGCAACGGTGTAACCTACCTGGCGATTGGCCAGCAGCAGTATCAATCCCTTGGCAAACATTCCGCCGACAATGATCAGCAGAATCATGTCCAGCGATGGTTCTATGCCAATTTTATTCAGTGCCTGATCCATGAACTGGCCAATGCCTGAATTATCCTTTTCACCAACCGCAATCGACAGGAGCGGAAGGAGTGCCGTCAGGCTCAGGCCTTCAGCGATACCGGCGATGAGCAGCGCAACCAGTACAAATGCACTTCGCTTGGGGAACACCATGATATAGGTATAAAGAGTACGCATATGCTGGCGATTAATTAGCGATCAGGTTGAATGGAGTAAAAAAGAATATCACAAAGACTTTGCCAGGTTCATTTAAAGAAAATGGTAATGACAATTAAAATGGTAATGACAATTAGTTTGCATTTGGAACATCATGTAATACGCCATCGACCAGTTGCTTAACATATTTGGCACGATTAGCCAGTTGTGGGTCATGCGTCACGATGATCAAACTGGCGTTTACTTTATGATTAAGTTCCAACATTAAATCAAAGACGCTTTCGGCAGTCCGTCGATCCAGATTCCCGGTCGGTTCATCAGCCAGAATACAAGCCGGTTGCGTGACCAATGCGCGAGCTACTGCAGCACGCTGACGTTCGCCACCTGACAATTCGCCCGGTGTATGTGAGAGACGGTGACCCAAGCCTACCTGTTTCAATATTTCTTCAGCCCGGTCATACGCTTCTCGGTTTTGTAGCCGCCGGATGAGCAATGGCATGGCAACATTTTCCAGTGCACTGAATTCAGGTAACAGATGATGGAATTGGTAGATAAAGCCAAGCGAACCGTTTCGTAACTGGCATCTTTTCTCCTCATCAATATTTGCTATATCCTGACCGAGAATTTGAATTTCACCACTCGTGGGCGCATCCAGTCCACCTAATAAATGCAGCAAAGTGCTTTTCCCGGAGCCTGATGCGCCCACGATGGATAGCATTTCACCTCTGGCCAGATTCAGGTTGACGCCTTTTAGTACGGAAACGGCTAATTCCCCCTGGGAAAACTGCTTGACCAGATTGCGGCAGGAAATGACGGTATTATTCATAGCGCAGCGCCTCTGCCGGATTGACTTTGGAAGCCCGATAGCTCGGATAGATTGTTGCCAGCAGGGTTAGAACAAACGAAGCCATGGCAACGGTGGTGATGTCAGCCATCTGGGGATCTGTCGGGATTGCGCTGATGTAATAAACCTCACGGGACAAGAATTGCACATTGAACAGCCATTCAATAAATGCAACCACTTCACTGACGTTATAAGCCAGCAGCGTGCCGCCAGCAACACCCAGTACGGTTCCAAACACGCCGATCAGTGTTCCCTGAACAATAAATATTTTCATGATGCTGCGCGGACTTGCGCCCAATGTGCGCAGGATCGCAATATCCGGTTGTTTGTCAGTCACCGCCATGACCAGCGTGGAAACAATATTGAATGCAGCCACTGCGATAATCAGCGCCAGAATCAGTGACAGCATGCGCTTCTCAATCTGTATGGCACGGAAATAATTGGCATGCTGTCGAGTCCAGTCGCTGATATAGCTGTCGGTAGAGAGCATGGCCGGTAACTCCTGGACAACCTGCGGTGCCTGGAACATATCCTGTAGCTTCAAACGGATACCGGACACCAGATCATCTTCCATACGATAGAGCTTTTGTGCATCGGCCATATGGATCAGGACTAACCCGGAATCATATTCAAAATGTCCGGCTTCAAAGATGCCTACCACGGTGAATTGTTTAAGCCGTGGCAGGATACCGGCGGGCGTGACCTGTCCCTGCGGCGAAATTAAAACAATCTTGTCTCCCTTGAAAGCGCCCATCGTCCGTGCGAGATCCATTCCGATGACAATACCGAATTCTCCGGGGATCAAATGAGACAGCTCACCACTCACCATCATCTGAGAAAAATCCGCAACCTTGTCTTCCATATCAGGCAAGATCCCGCGCACAATAACTCCGCGCACTACCTGATCGTGCGACAACATGCCTTGTGCGTTCACATACGGCGCAGCCGCCGTCACCAGGGGATGCTTGACAGCTTCTTCTACAGTCTGCTGCCAGTTGGGCAAGGTGCCATTGATGTTGCTGACCTGAACATGTGATGCCACCCCAAGAATACGGGCGCGAACTTCTTTCTGGAAACCATTCATGACCGACATGACGGTAATCAGGGCAGTCATTCCCAGCGTAATGCCCAATAACGAAATCAGCGAGATGAATGAAATGAAATGATTGCGTTTTTTTGCGCGCGTGTAGCGTAAACCGATGAATAGTTCATAAGGGGACACGAATTTATATACCCGTAATAAGTTTAATCGTGAAGTTTGCCATATTTTGGTTATTCTTTGAAAATAAAATGCCTTATGGTGCTTATATGACAGGCAATAATCAGGATTTAGTGATTTTTACACCACAAAAATAGAATTTTTGACTGGCAGGATCTGTGCAATAAACAAGTAGACGTGGCGAGAGCTGGATTTTACAAAACGGAAGGGAGACTGATCAGCCCGGAGAATTGAACGGCTGCTTCATGCGCCGATATCTGACGATGATCCTGATCAGTTAATTTGCCGAATGTCTGTGCATTAACTGACGAAGATCACAAATTTTGATTGTGCACTTTAACAAAAGCGCTGATTTTTAGTGATTGTTATCATTGAAGCGATAGTGATCCTCAGAGATCGATTCTAACGTATAGAGTCTTTCTGACAGCGCTTCAGGAAGATCGAAATCGTTACTGTTCATTAAGTTATATAATATTCTGGATTCTTCAATATCAATCTGCTCAAACTCTGCCGGAATTTCGCTGATATCAAACCTGCCTGGGTTGCTCATGATCCTCTCCTGTATTTGGGTGAAATGTGTTGAAGCAATATGTATGCTTATTCAGCATAGAGGGAACGGGCGCTGGATTCTGTGACTAAAATCACATTATCAGGCAAGTTATGTGTCGTGGAGTAAATTTGAACGACTGTGAGAATGGATTGATGCTTTCTGATTCGCGGTAATTCCGGCTAGTGCGGCGGCTCAGTATTACTTTGGACAGGCTAAAACAGGCGGATTTCCGTGTTACAGGTTACCGCGTACATTCTCAACCATCTCGGTTAACTTTGCCACATCGAGAATATGCAGTTCATGATCTTTGCGCAGAATTAAATTTTCTTTTGCGAGATTATTCAGCTCCCGTGTTACAGCCTCTCGATGCGTGCTAACGAGATTGGCCAGTTCAATATGGGTGGGAGCCGGTGAAATAATGGCTACATTGGATATGACAGTCTGTTTTTTTGTAAGACGTAATAGTTCGGCATGAATGCGATTGCGCACAGCCAAGGTGCTGAATTCAAAAACACGCTCGGTTAACCGGCGTATTTGCCCGGTTAACCGCTGTAGAATCGCAGCAGCAATCTGTCGCTTGGTGAAAATAAGCTCCTGAAAAGCCGATGAAGAGATAGATGCCAGTAATGAATTTGTTTTGGCAACCACGGTGGCCGAGCGCGAACGACCATCAATCGCCGTCAACTCACCAAATATCTCGCCAGCCGGTAGATCACACAAAATTACTTCCTGGCCGGACATCGAGAAGTAAGTGACTCGCATCTCTCCCTGTGCGATAAAGAAAACACTGTTGGAATCGTCATGATACCTGACAATCTCCTCACCCGCCTCATAACGGTGCCAATGACAGACCTGTGCGACTGCTTCCAGATCTTCCAGAGATAGTGCCTGAAACTCTTTAATGCTGGCAAGCATTGCGCTAGCGCGATCGGGTGGGATATGTCGTGTGGTCATTTGAATTTCTCAAAAGTTCCTTCAATCCTAATTTCACAAAGAGAACACATTGTAAAAGATAAATAGGCGCATTTCATGGATGCGCATTCATTGGAATGATTTTGTCGTCTTATAACTCTTAATTGAATGCTAAAATTACGGAACAAAAACAACTTAATCAGGAGATTGCCTCATGTTAGCAGAAAAATATTTGGCGGACCTAGGAATTACAGTACAGCAAGCCAAAGACTTTATTATTGCAAATATTGAAAAACCCGAAATAATCTTCAAAACTGCATCTCAGTATGGCGTGACTACTCGTATGCTAGGTGAAATTACAGGTTATCCAAGAGATGCAGTGCAAAAATATTTTCCAAATACAGATATGGGTAAGTTATTGGATATGAGTAAGTTGGTGAATTCTGACTTAGGCTTATTGGAAGATCTTGTTGCTTTCAATACACGAGAGGGTGTTTTGTCAAATGCCTCTTTGCGTGCAGTAGTTAAACTGAAAACTGATGGGTATGACCAAAGTTTTACTTCGTCTAATCCAGATCTGCAACTTAAGGATAGTTTATATTCTTCAGGAGAGCTGGGTGTAGAACATCTAGATGATATTCCGGCAACGACTGACAATATCGAGTCATTATTTTACGGTTCTCTCATTAATATCTTTTCAGCACTTGATGCTTCTGAGTTAAATCAGATTAAAGCATTTCCTGACAATGGCAATAATGAAGATTTCCAGGCACTGCTTCTTACTGTGTTAAGTGAATCACCCACAACAATTGCCTGGAATGATAGTCAATTAGCAGATTTGGTAGCGAATGAAGCAATCAATATTTTGGGGAAGTACTGGACTAATGATCTTTTTGGCATACTTGATCACAGTTATCTGGGATTAGCAACAGCCTGATTCGAGCTATCAATGATTTCTATAGAATCTCAGATAACTTCATGGCTACCTGAGATTCTTAACACTACTTCAGCAACTAAGGACATCTAAGGACAGTATTGTCACATACAGTATGCCAAGTTCCGCCAGTATACGTGCTTGTGCAGCATGGGTTCTTTTTGTATGTTACGACACTCCATGAAGCACCATTTTTTATTTTTGAGATAGACTGAGGGAGCATATTTTCAAAGCTAACATAATTTTCGTTTTTTACTAACTTTGTTTGTCCATTGTGAACATCAGTAAACAAGAGAAAGCCAATGTTGCTGATTCCTGAAGCTTGCTCAATTTTTTCAGCTTGTGTGACAGAAAAGATACCAACTTGATCATTTGGCGTTGGTGGATTGTCACCCCTCTTACAGATTAATACCGTTTTTCCATCGAAGTTAACATAGTTGCAAGATTGATATGTCCGACCTTCTACAGTAACGTCAGAAACCCCGATAACCGAAACAGATGTAATTTTTCTAATTTCAGAAATAGTTGAATTATTGGGGTCAAATTCAGCATCGCTATGCAGCATGAAATTTTCGGTTCCATTGAGACTATCAATCAAAGCAATATGTGTAAATCGAAAACCAGCGATTTTTTCAGCAAGCTCTTTAGAGAGATCTATTGGTAATTTCTTACTTGCTGCAAACTTTTGTAAAACTTCTTGCTTGAGATCGCTGGTTTTTTCTTTGATCTCACTTTCAATTTTCTTGACTTGTTGTTCTCCGCAACCTGCCAGTACGAGAGCTAGTGAAAGAAATGCCATGATTGTTCTTATCTGCTTAATATTTAACATACTACTTTTCTCCTTTTAAAAGTTTAATGTGACTCGTGCAAAAATTGTACGTGTAGGAATGAAATGCGGGCTAACTAGTTCTGGTGTCATAAAATTAGCATTCCGGTATAAAAAATGGTTATCAAAAATATTTTTTGCTTCCAAGCTTACAATTCCTCTGCGATTGGGAAGTCGATAACCGATTGATGCATCAATCAGGAAAAATTTATCGATTCCTTCATTCTTGGTTCCTTTTCGATCTACTTCCTGGTGTACAAAGGTACCAGTCAAATTGGCGAAGAACCCTTGTGGATTAAAATAATCAATTCCGGTGGGGATGCTTAACGTATCAATCTGATGGGGGCCAGCAGGCGTTTCTGCCCGGGAGAATTTTTCAAACTGAATTTCACTTTTTGCTGTCCAGTTCTTATGTAATAATCCGTAAATATACCCTCGATACAGATTTTCTTTTTGATCTTCAAACTTGATGCGTGAGAAAGCAATGTCTGGAACACTCAAATCGCGACTTGAAATCTCCAAGCCACTAAAAATCTTATTTTCATAATGTGCATCCAGTCCGATACCCATACGGCGGGATTTGGTACCATTTAAATCATAAAATAACTGAGTAAAGCCGGCGATCTGTGTGGGTTCAATGGTTTGTTGAGTCGTAAGAGGAGATTTTATGGTTTCTAGCCAAGCCATACGTAATCTCAAATGATCGGTAATATTCCATTGCAACCCAAATTTTGGATTAAATCCATCGATAGTATGTTTTCTTTCCTGATAAGAATCATAGCTGAAGCCTGCAGTTGCATTTAGATTTCGGTTAAAATTCAGATTGGTATAAATATAACCATTTGTTTTATCGCGATTGAAATTTTCAATTTCACAACAACCTATTTGATTGACTGGGAATTTTTTTCTACTGCTCCAATCAACATCTATACGATAAATACCTGAACCAGCCAGCAAATTAACCCATTGATTGTGAAATTGATACTGAATTTCAGTTTGATACCCTTCATTTTTTTCAGAAATAGTTCTATTGATTTTTCCAACGAAATCTTGATAGTCTTTATCAAGGTATTGGCCTGAGACAATAATATTTTGACTGGATGTTAAATCATATCGTGCACCTACACGCATGGAATCTTCATTGATTTTTCGGCGATCTTTGTTCTGTGTTGATTGGGGGTCTGTAGAATTTTTATCAAAATCTAATAATAGATAACCATTGTTAGTTGAGCGAGTACGTACCTCAGCCTGAATATTCAGTTTCGGTGTTACCGCGTGCTGAACAAACGCATTGAGGACATCATGATTCTGGTCGTTATTGGTACGAAATCCATTGGTTTCATAATGAAACTGACCTAGACTAATCGAGGTGCGCTCATTAAACTTTGAGAAAACCATCTCATTGCCTAAAGTACCATTGTTGCCAACAACCCCTGATGTTACTAATTGGGGCTTGCTGCGTTCCATGAGCGGCGTAAATTCATTGAATCCTGGAGTCGACGGCCCTGTGTTGGTGATGATATTGAGGTCTGCAACCGCCATATGGGGTTGTACGGGATTGACGTTAATCGGTTGTAAAAGCTGTGCCTGCAATAGTTCACTGACACGGGCGGCTTCATGTCGAGGGATATTGGCGTAGGTGTCGGATAAAAACCGATGTGCCGAATGGTTGGCCGGATCGAAACTCAATGATTTGGCCGTTTCCATCAATGCCCGTTTTTCAAATCCCAGATTTTCAAAAATACGTGCCAGGCTGGAACCGCGTGCAGCTTCGTCCCGATCTAGCAGGAGTCTGGATCGATACACAGCCCGGTTATTGTTCAGTTCAATCGACTTCTGGATATCCTGTAGCGCTTCAACTGGCCGATTCTGGGTTTGTTTCTGAATCGCATCATAAAACCATGGCGTAGGGTCTTTCGGGTCGCGTTCCTTGGCCAGATCAAATTGGGTGCTGGCCAGCGAATAGCGTTTTTCCTCAAAATAGGCTTTACCCAGATAACTGCGAATGAGCGAATTGCCTGGATCCAGACTGGCGGCAATTTCCAGTTCGACTCGACCTGCTTCTAGATCGCCTTCGCGGATCAAGGCTAACCCCAGGCCAAGCCTGGGCATGGGATCAGCCTGATCCAGTGCAATGGCTTGCATGAAACTTGTTTTGGCTGTTCTGGTATCAATCTGCAGGAGATGTGCAAAGCCCAATACCGTGTGTGTTTTGGCCAGATCAGGATTCAGATTTACTGCGTGCCGTGCGGCATCCAGAGCGCGATCCAGATCGCCTTCCGCCATCTGTAATTCAGCCAGTCTTGCCCAGGCAAGTGCATTATGTGCATCGAGTACGATTGCTTTCTGTACACTGGCGAGTGCAGCGGTAATCTCAAAATGGGCTTGTTGGGCATAGGAAAGTGCCAGATGCGCAACTGCGGATTGCTGATTGAGTGATACTGCTTTAGTGGCCAGATCGAGTGCCTGGTCTTTTTCATTCCGCACTACAGCGATGATCGAAAGCAATGCATGTGCATCACTGTTGTTGGATTCAAGCTGGAGTACATGTTTGATAGTTTCTTTTGCCTCGTCGGCTTGTCCGGCAGTCAGTAAGCGGCCTGCCTGGCGGATTAAAGGATCTGTTTCGCGCTCATTTCCTGATTCGTTACTTTGCCGGTACTCTACGATCGCTGGATAATAGAGTGCCCATTGCACTGCATCGGTGGGGCGAAGGGTGATTTCTTTCTGCGGTGCCTGGCTCCTTGATGCAATGGCTGCTTCATGATCAACCAGCATAAGGTTGCCGTGTGCATTGCTGGCCGATACTTTACCTTCATATACGACAACCTTTGCGCTATCCTCATGAATGCCCACCAGAAATTCTGTCCCTTCCACACTGGCGTTAACAAAGGGAGTTCTTATTTTAAAGGGCTTCGGGGTACGCGTGATGATATGTATTGCACCTTCAAATAAATCCAGCAACGATGTACTTTTATCTTCCGGGGGTGCGGGGAAGGTAATGCTTGTCTTCTGATCAAGCCGTAACATGCTGTGATTGCTTAAGCGGAGTGCTGCGCGACTCTGTGATCGGGCGCGGATCATATCGCCGGCACAGAGGGTCGTATTCATGCTGACTGACCGCCAGTTTGTTTCCTGCGCCCGACGCAATTCAATGATGCCTTGCATCGATACAACGTGCGCAACTTCCAGTTTACAGGCTGTGGATGCATACGCATTGTGACCGTACCCCCCAAGAAAAATCACTGCAAAAACAGTAAATAGTATTGACAGTGATTTCTTGTAAGGCAGGTAAAGCACGATTGATTGCCCGGCATGTTTTCATTATTGATCTTTTTTTGCTTTGATTGGCTCGAATGCTGCGTTCCAATTTACTTCACGCGCTAAAAAGGAACCGGATATCAGAAACCTGGCACTAAAGTCAGCTTAGTATACAAAATAGATATCCCTGCGACTAGTCAGGATATTTATCTATTAAACATATTAAAAGCTTAATTTATAAGCCATGATTTGTCTGTGATAATTCTCACAGACAAATTCCACATGTTCAGCATGGATTCTTGTGCGTGTTGTGAGATGCGGTTTATTTACCGGTGATGCGCAAAGTAGAGCTCCACTGGCCTGCTGGTGGCTCAAGTTTGTATTGATGGCAGTGCGTTAGGAAGAAATGTGCGGGACCGTCATCTGGGAACATTCTGAGTATTTCTGAGAAGCCTTGACTGGCTTCAGTCCATTTCTGCGACTGATAGGCATGCAGCGACTGAGTGAAAAGTTCGCACAGCCACATCTGTTTGTCATTCGCTAAATCCCTGTGTGCAATCAATTCAGCCAGATTCACCGATGTTGATTTTCCCGGCAGTAAAAAATTACCGAGAGGGCGCGTCAGAAATTCGTCCAGCCCGATGATGACTTCATGCGATACCAGTAAGCGTGTGCCCAGAATTTTATTGACATCCTGAATGCGGTTGGCTGTATTCACCATATCACCGACCGCACGGTATTCGTAGTGGTGCATCGCACCGATATTACCCAGCAGCATTTCGCCAAAATGCAGGCCAATGCGGGTTGGTAGCTGGGGATGATTATCGGTTTGATTAAAGCGATCGATCGCATCGGCAATATCCAGGCTGGCCAGGCAGGCTTGTCTGCGCAAGCCGATATTTTTGGTGGGTGCTGCCCAGATGGCGAGCATGGCATCGCCAATAACATCCGACACGATGCCTTTATGTTGTTTAACCGGTTCAAATAATACGGCGTAATACTCATTCATCAACTGGCCCAGCTGGCGGGGATCCAGTTTTTCAGCAAGTGCCGTGTACATGGCCGCATCGGTTGCCAGACATGCTCCATAAACGAGCTGGTTATTAAGCGTAATGGGGCCGGTACTCCTGGCGATATCATTCACAATGCGTTCCGGCACAAATTTCCCGAATGCTTCCTTAAGTTGCTGGCGTTCGCGCTTGGCATCGTAATACTTAATTGAAACGGCGCTGAACAGCGCAAGCGGAATTTGCAGGAGTACTGGATTGACCAGGGGCAGCCAGATACTGGCTTCTCTGAATAGATAATAGGCACTACCGATATAGAAGATAGTAAAAATAAGCCCGATAGTAATCGCTCCCCGTTTGGGGAGTGCCAGAAAGATGATGCCGATTCCAAGGCCTGAAAGAAACAGAATGACTAGACTGCCCGGCAGTGGCAAAGGCCTGACGGGCTTGTTTTCCAGTAAATTGGAAAAGGCTGTCGCGGCAATTTCCACACCGCTGATGAAGAGGCCATCAGGATTGGAAAATACCGTATGGTAATCGTCTCGAACGATATCCTGTTCGGGTTGGGTGGCTCCTGAGAATCCAACGAAAACAACCTTGTCCTTGAAGTCCATCCAGCCGAATGGATTATCCGTATTGCGTTCTTTATCAAGATGCACTGCCTGATAATAAGGTACGGTTTTAATACTGCGCGGCGGGCCGTAGAAATTCAGGTAACGTGTTTCAGTCCCGGCATACAGATTTATCAGCGAATGGATCGTCTGTTTCTCGGAGGCGTTCAACGCTGTGTCACGGTTCAGCTCAGCTTGTATTATTGGGGTTATACGTGGTTCATTGATAAACAGATTACGCAACGTAAGGACCAGGTCTTCGATATCCGTTTCGTTCAGATCAACAGGCAATTGTGCGGCAAATTCGGGATGAACGGTGCGGAGTAACCGTACGAAATCGCCATATATGGGTGCAGTGAAAATCTGTAATGCAATGACAGGTACGGTTGGAATATCACCGGCATTTTCCTTGAAGGTCCAATAGTCGTCGACTCTCTCGGCTTTCGGCAATGGAAACGTCGCGCGCGCTTTTGAAGCATCTGCAATAATCGGTAGGAGCGGTGCCGGGCCTTCCTTGATGACGCGGTGATAGAATTGATCATCTGAATCGATGGGTAATCCCGTGTCCTGATAAACCAATCGCTCGATCAACATAACATTGCCTGCCTGTTTCATGGCATGCGCCAGTTTCTCATCGTTTTCCGGGATAGCGCTGGGGGTATCGAAAATAAGGTCAAAAATGATAATGCGCGCACCGGCTGCTGTGAGTCTGTCAATGAGGCGGGCATGTAAATCACGGGGCCATAGCCGGGGGGTGACCGGTAAATCCAGTTGCATGGCGGAAGGCTGATCAATGGCAACCACGACGACCTCATCCGGTGCATGGACTGCGCCACGCAAATGAAACAATCCATATAGGCCAAACTTTTCTTCAAGCGCTGATCCAACCGGCGACAGATGCACCAGAACGCCGAATAAGCCGATCAGACCGCCCAGGAGAAGCTGCTTAAACCATTTTGCCATAGTTGGTTGCATTGACCCGCCTTTAACGAGGATTGCACGCATAACTTCAATACGAGCCGGAAATCATCACGTCATACTGCATTTTTCATTATATCAGGGTTGCAAACTGGCACAGCAATGGCCTGTGGCACCTGTTTCAGTGCATGAGATTGATTTTAGAACGTCCCCCGGATACCTGCGACGATGGCACGGCCTGGTAACGGTGCGGTATCTTTCAGGAATGACGTATGGACACGGATATCCTGATCCAGCAGGTTTCTGCCTTGCAGGAAAAGCGTGAAGCTGAAGGTATTGCTGTATTTCATATGGTAGCCTGCTTCCGCATTCATCAGGACATAACCTGGTGTTCTGGTTTCCAATGTGCCAACCCGATTCTGCTGGGTAACGCGGGTCAGGTTAAAGTTTGCAGACCAGTTTCTCCATCTGTAATCAAGATCCAGGCCAAAGCGTTGTGGTGTGAGTCGTGGAATGTTTTCGTTATGTCGCAATTGACCATAAACGATATCAGTAAACAAACGCAGATTAAGCGTGTCTGGCAGTAACGATATGATGGCTTCCGCTTCTGTGCCATAAAATTTTGCGCGGCTTTGTGTGAAATCCTGTATGAGAAATGAGCCCTGTCTGTCCAGCATTCCTTCCGCATTCATGCGATCGGCAATCCCGTCATGATCGCTGTCGCGGCTATGCTGGAAAATGAAATCATTGATATGGTTATAAAACAGATTAACCTTTCCTTTCACGATTCCGGTTGTTTTCTGCAAGGCCAGGTCGAAATTATTGGAAGTTTCCTTGGCCAAGGTGTGATCGCCGTGATCAAATGTATTGGTCGCAATGTGATTGCCATTCGCATACAGCGCGACTGTATTCGGAGCGCGTTGCCCGCGTGTAGCGGTTAGATCCACCTGATAGCCTTCCATAAATTTCCAGGCACTGCCCGTAGAGACGCTGTATAGATTGAAGTCACGCGTCGGCAGCATACTTCCCTGCGGGTTATGGCTGGCATGTTCAAAGCGCCCGCCCACTTCAAACTGCCACTGCTGCCAGCTACGCTTTTCAAGCATGAACAATCCTGCCGATTGCGATAAGCTGGATGGTACGAAGGCTTCATCCCCTTTTGCAATGAAATTACGATTCTGTAATTGAACGCCCATCACGCCCTGCCAGTGTGCAATGGGTGCATGCACCAATTCAGCACGACCTTCCAGTTCATTATTTTTAAACCGGCTGCCAATATTGCCGTTCCGCTCGAGTTCGTTATGCTGGTAGTCGTTATAGTTAGCCCGTAGCTTGAGCTGCTGAAACCCTTTTAGCGGATTATCCAGATCGCTGACCAGGCCATAGCGGGTCTGGCTCATATCAATTTTGGCGCCTTCAGGGCCGGGAATGCCATAGAAATTAGCCAACCGTGAAACCGACATACCCATAAAACCGCGTTCACCGATATAAGATCCGCCTGCAGACAAAGTGCTGGAGTCGATCGCGCTATTCCTGACGAAACCGACGTCGCTGTTCGGATCATTGACGTTGGAACGGCCCGGAATATGGATATCATTGGTTTTTCTCTTGACTCCTTCGATATTCCAGGACATCTGGCCCGAACTTCCCGACGCGTTCAGTGCGCCCGTGCGTTCTTCCAGAGCAGAATTAAAGCGCCCTTCATAGTTGGCCTGGGGTGCTTTAAACAGGCGGTCGGGGATCCGATCGTTGATCACATTCACCACGCCACCGGATACGCCGCTGCCATACAACAATGTGGAAGGGCCACGCAGGATTTCGATGCGCGAAGCATTCAAGGTTTCCGTGGCGACCGCATGATCCGGGCTGATGGTTGAAATATCGCCTGTGCCAATGCCGTTTTCCAATACCTGCACACGCGGCCCATCCTGTCCCCGGATAATCGGACGTCCGGCACCAGGCCCAAAACTGCTGGACGTAACACCCAGTTCATGCGACAACGTATCACCCAGATTGGCTTCACGTTTGCGGCGCAGGCGATCCCCCTGTAAGACGGTGTCTGCCTTGAATCCAGCCGGTTCAGTTGAGCTTCCGGTCGGTGCTGTAATGATGACGCCTGGTAGCTCAATATTTTTTTTGACAGCCTGTGCGTGGCTATCGGCTATATCCGGCAGGAAAAATACCAGAATAAATATCGCTGGGTTGACCAGCCTGTCTCGATTCGGCCAATTTGCAGTATTGATAGAGCGATTAGAATAATCCATGCAGCTTTCCCGTTTTCTGGGGTGCGTATCATGCAACCCGGTTGCATTAATGAATACATTGATTCATAAGCAATAAATAGAAATCAAGACAATCGATCGACTGCTTGATGACTGACTCAGATTAAATTAATAATTCAGGGAACTAGAAGAAGTCGGGTGGTGCGCGTGAATGATAAGAGAAGGACTGGTTATCGGAATGGTGCCGGATCGTCAGTAATGACAAGCGCAGGCGTGTTGCTGAATTACCCAGCAGGAATCCTGAGGCAATTACAAGGATGTTCAGTGCGGTCAGTGCCAGGCAATCAAAGCAGATGTCATCAAGATCGGCCTCTTCACTGTTTCCGGTTTCAGCAACATCCAGCACATCGACCTGTGCGAAATGCGTGAAAGCATGCGCCATCAAGAAGACCGGTACCGATAGCAATGCTAATGCCAGAATCAGAAATAAGCTTTTGCGTATCATGAAGGCTTTAAATTTCCTGCTTTGCAGAGGTTAACCACAATTGGCGCAAAGACCTTTAACCGTTAATTCAATTTCCTGAAATTGATAGCCGACGGGTAAGGGCCAGTGCCGCTCAGCCGGTAAATCATCCAGACAGATCACCTGTGCGCAGCCTGTACACTTGAAGTGAGCATGCTGATGGGAATGCACAGTCTGATTCGCATGAAAGCGCCACACCCGGTCATCGCTTACTACCTTGTGGATCAGGCTTCTTCCGGCGAGCCATTCAAGCGTCCGGTATAAAGTCACTCGATCTAGTGGCAATGTGTCCGGTAAATGCTTTTCAATCTCCCGATGTGTCACAGCTTGCCGGGCTGACAGCAGGATGGCCAGTATTGCAATCCTGCCCGATGTAGACCGCCCGCCGTTCTGCCGGATTAATTCTTCAGCGATACTTCGAAATTGATTAATCATAGATAAAGATGCAACACTGTTGCAATCATTTTAGACGAATGAGCCGCACGATGCAATCAATGACTGACGCAGTATTGAAAACAAAGATTTTTGTACGGGCAATTAAAAATTGCTTATAATCAAGGCATGAGATTATATTTTAGCAACTGGATATTGGTATTCTTCATACTGTGGCTGCCGATTCAGGGCGTCACGGCGGCTGTTTTGTCGGTGTGCGCGCAGGATGATTTCAGCACGCATCATGACGTGGCACTGACCGCAGCAGTGGATAGTCATCACCATGCTGACTGCCATAAACAATCGGCAAATGGTTTAACCGATCCTCTGGTTACCAGCCTGCCATGCGATGATACATCGTGCAACGCATACAACAATACCCCGATTCTGTCGGATCATGCCGCACCTCTGCTGGCGAATGAACCGTCTGTCATGACGGTATTAAATACCGGTTTTACCTCTTTTGTTCCTGAACAACCCCAGCGTCCTCCGCTCGCTAATACCCTGTAAAAATCTGCCTGGATTCCAGGCAGTCCATCATTTTTCGGATTAGGATTAATCTTGTAGTCATCTTGGATGCAAGGTTTTTCGATATCACAAGCCATTATTATCGTCTGTCCATGACAGATGAATAAATGGAGGCGATATGTCAGGAGGTCTCAATGAATCGCATTAACATAATCGTGATTGCACTGATTGCTGTGACGATCACGTCCCATGCCCAGGGACAGGAAAACAGTCCGGGCAAGGCTGGTACAGCAATCTTCGCGCAATCTGCATCAAAGGAAACTCTGGCAGCATCTTATTCTCACGCTGTGGCGCTGCTGCCGGGCCTGATTGCCGAAGCACTGGAAAATAATCCCGAGATCCAGGCTGCTCAGCAGGAGCGTGAAGCAGCCCGGCAGAGGATTGCACCGGCGGAAGCGCTGGATGACCCCATGCTGGAGGCCGGCGTGATCAATGCGCCTCTGGCATCCTCACCCTTTAACCGCGAGGACATGACCATGAAAATGATCGGTCTGTCCCAGCGATTGCCTTTTCCAGGAAAACGCGGATTGCGCAAGGACGTTGCCGCCAGGGACGCGGAAGCCATCGATCATGGCTATCAGGAAACGATTAACCGCGTTATCCATGATCTCAAAACAGCCTATTGGGATCTTGGGCTTACGATTGAAATGATCAAGCTGGTCGAGAAAAACAAACGGACTCTTGAACATCTTCTGCAGATTGCCGAACAGCGCTATCAGGTCGGACAAGGCAGTCAGGCCGATGTATTGAAGGCTCAAACGCAGGTATCCAGAATGCTGGACAGATTGCTGGGCCTTTCGCGAGAACAGCCTGCATTTGAAGCGGAGCTGATCCGCACACTGGGGCGGAGCACAAGGGGCATGGTTCCGGTTCCTGCACCGTTGCAAATTCATGAAGTGGCATTGGCACTGGAAACGCTGCAAGAGGCAGCCCTGGCGCAACGTCCGCAATTGCTGGCATTACAGAGCCTGATTGCGCGTAATGAAAAATCACGCGATCTGGCAAGCAGAGCCTATTACCCGGATTTTGATGTGCGCGTATCGTATGGCCAGCGTGACACGATGATGGACGGTCTGCGGCGGGATGACATGGTCAGCATGACAGTGGCGGTTAACCTGCCGGTATGGCGCGGTAATAAAATCGAACCACGCATTCTGGAGTCTCAGGCGTTGCGCGATCAGGCATCCAGCCTGCACCAGGCGCAAACCAATGAAATCACGGCGAGGCTGCGCCAGCAGATCGCCATGGCCGAGCAAAGCCTGAAATCGGTCAAGCTCTATCAAACCGCTATCTTGCCGCAAGCGAAGCTGACGGTTGAATCGGCATTGGCCGCCTATCAGGTGAGTCGGGTCGATTTCCTGACCTTGCTGGATAGCCAGATGACGGTGTTCGATTATGAAGCCAGTCTCATCACTGCGATGGCCAATTACAACAAAGCGCTGGCGGAAATTGACCTGCTGATCGGCAAAAAGCCTCACTAACTGATATTACTCACGGAGTTTCCAATGAAATCCATTATTAAACTGAGCATCGTCGGGATTGTGGTGACAGTGGCCCTGTTTGCGGGCTACCGGTGGGGCAGTATGCAATCACAATCATCCGTCGGCGCTGCGACATCCGAAACAGACAGCACTGGGAAAAAGATTTTATATTATCGTAATCCGATGGGTCTGCCCGACACTTCCCCGGTACCCAAGCGAGACGCCATGGGAATGGACTATCTGCCGGTTTATGAAGGGGAAGAGCCTCCATCGGATCAAGCTGTCATAAAAATCAGCACTGAGAAGGTGCAAAGACTGGGGGTGCGGACTGAAGTAATCGCCTTGCGTGAACTGATGCGCACAGTGAGAGCTGTGGCGACCGTTCAGGCTGATGAACGCAGGCAGTACACGCTGGTGACCCGGTTTGAAGGCTGGATTCATCGGCTTTACGTTAATACGACAGGACAGGCGGTTAAGAAAGGTGACGCCCTGATGGACGTGTACAGTCCTGACCTGATCACCGCGCAACAGGAATATCTGATCGCAGTCAAAGGACTGCAATCCGTTGCAGACAGCGACCCGGATGTGCGGGCAGCCATGCAGCGGCTGGTTGAAAGTGCGTTCCAGCGACTGCGCAACTGGGATATTGCGGAAACTGAATTGCAGCGCCTGCAACAACAAGGTCAGGTACAGCAATACATGACACTGCGCGCCAAAGTCGATGGCGTGGTGTTGGAAAAGAAAGCGGTCATGGGGCAACGTTTTATGCCCGGCGAAACGCTGTATCAAATCGCTGATTTATCAAGCGTGTGGATGCTGGCGGATGTGTTCGAGCAGGATCTGGGTATGATTCATCCCGGTCAGTCGGCAACCGTTCGGGTAGATGCGTATCCTGACAAGGTTTTCAACGGTGAAGTGGCGTTTATCTATCCGGCAGTGACACCGGAGACACGGACTGCCATTGTGCGTATTGTGCTATCCAATCCTGACAATCTGCTGAAACCGGCCATGTATGCCCGCGTGGAATTCGCATCATCCCACAGCAAAAATAAAGTGCTGGCGGTGCCTGATTCCGCCGTTCTGGATACCGGTACCCGTCGCGTGGTACTGGTGGAGCTTGGTGCGGGCCGTTTTGAACCGCGCACGGTCAAGCTGGGTATGCATGCTGATGGTTATACGGAAGTGCTGGGCGGGTTACGGGCTGGCGAAGCGGTCGTCGTCAAGGCAAATTTCCTGATTGATGCGGAAAGCAATTTCAAAAATGCATTAAGTGGTTTCGGTCATCATACCTATGATGCCATCGCGCATGAGCCGAAAACCGGACCTGGCTCACCGTCTGAAAAATCTTCCCATGTAACCCACTGGGGCGAGGGAATCATCAAGGCCATGGATTTTGCGCATGCGACCGTCACATTGGCGCATGACCCGATTGCCAGCCTGCAATGGCCTGCCATGACGATGGATTTTCGCTTTCTCGAACCGACGTTATTGCAATCATTCAAGCCGGGGCAACGCATCCGTTTTGAAATGACGGAAGAATCGGCTGGCGAATTTGTCATTGTGCGTATCGAAGCCATGGATGCTTCTCACGATCATTCGAGGCACTGACATGATAAAAACTATTATTGAATGGTCGATCCGGCATGTTTTTCTGGTGCTGCTCAGTACGGCCTTTATTGTCGGCTGGGGGATATATGCCGTGTGGAAAATGCCGGTCGATGCGATTCCCGATCTATCCGATGTGCAGGTCATCATCTATACGGAGTATCCAGGGCAGGCGCCGCAGGTGGTCGAAGATCAGGTGACTTATCCGCTGACCACGGCCATGCTGGCTGTGCCTCGTTCCAAGGTCGTGCGGGGTCTGTCAGCCTTCGGGGTTTCGTTTATCTATGTCATTTTTGAAGATGGCACGGACATTTACTGGGCGCGATCCCGCGTGCTGGAATATTTGAATTTTGCCGCAAACCAGTTACCGGCGAATGTTCGACCGACGCTGGGCCCGGACGCCACCGGTGTGGGCTGGATCTATCAGTACGTTATTACCGCTGAAGATCGCACGCTGGACGAACTGCGTACCATCCAGGACTGGTTTTTACGCTATCAACTCACTACCACGCATGGCGTGTCGGAAGTCGCCAGTGTCGGCGGTTTCGTGAAAACCTATCAGATCACGGTTGATCCACGTCGTCTGCAAGCGTATGACATTCCGTTGAAAAGGATCACAGAAGTCATCGCAGCGAGCAACCGCGATGTGGGCGGACGGGTCATCGAACTGGCCGAGACGGAATATATGGTGCGCGGCAGAGGTTATCTGCGCAATATCAGCGATCTTGAAAATCTGGTGGTCAGGGCGCACATCGGCAAACCGGTGCTGTTGCGCGACGTTGCCCGCGTGGAACTGATTCCCGGCGAGCGTCGCGGCATCACGGAACTGAATGGCGAAGGGGAAGCCGTATCCGGCATTGCCGTCGCACGCTATGGTGAAAATGCACTGGACGTGATTCATGGTATTGAGTCAAAAATTGACGAGATCAGATCCGGCTTGCCGGAGGATATCTCGATTGAGTCGGTTTACAATCGCTCCGAGCTGATTCACCGCGCCATTCAGACTTTACGGGAAGTATTTATCGAGCAGGTTGCCATCGTGGCGCTGGTCTGTGTCGTTTTCCTCATGCATGTGCGCAGTGCGCTGGTGGCGATCATCATGCTGCCTATCGGCGTGCTGATTGCATTTATCGCCATGGCGCAGCTCGGCATCAATTCCAATATCATGAGCCTGGCCGGTATCGCGCTGGCGATTGCTGAAATGACCGATGCCGCCATTGTCATGGTGGAAAATGCGCACAAACATCTGGCGCGGCTCAAGCCAGGGGCATCACGCACCAATGCGGTGATTGCCGCCTGCAAGGAAGTCGGCCCATCACTGTTTTTCAGCTTGTTGATTATTACCGTGTCGTTTCTGCCGGTATTCGCGCTGGAAGCACAGGAAGGGCGCATGTTTCAGCCGCTGGCCTACACCAAGACCTTTGCCATGGCCAGTGCCGCACTGCTGTCCATCACGCTGGTTCCCGTACTGATATTGTTGCTGATCCGTGGCCGCATTCCACGCGAGGAAGACAATCCGCTGGGGCGTTTCATGATTCGCTGGTATCAGCCTATTGTGGCCTGGGTAATGCGGTGGAAAAAATCCATTCTGGTGGTCGCGCTGGGCATACTGGGGGTAACCGTTTATCCGGCCATGAAGCTGGGAACGGAATTCATGCCAACGCTGAATGAAGGCACATTGCTTTATATGCCCGTGACGCTGCCGGGGATTTCGGTGACCAAGGCAGCGGAAACCATGCAAACGCAAAACAAGATCATCAAAAGCTTTCCTGAAGTGGCCTCGGTTTTCGGCAAAGCGGGACGTGCCGATACCGCCACCGATCCGGCGCCGCTGGAAATGACCGAAACCATCATTAACCTGAAGCCGGAAAACGAATGGCGACCGGGCATGACCATCGATAAACTGATCGCCGAATTCGATCAGGCGCTGCAAATTCCCGGTGTGGCCAACGCCTGGACCATGCCGATCAAAAACAGGACGGACATGCTGGCAACCGGCATACGTACACCCATCGGCATCAAGGTGTTTGGCCATAATCTCGATGAAATCGAAACCATCGCCAAGCAGATTGAAACGGTGGTGAAAACCGTACCCGGTACCACCAGCGCGTATGCCGAACGGATTACCGGCGGTTATTACCTGGATATCGAACCCGATCGGATGGCGCTGGCCCGTTATGGACTGGCGGTGGGTGATTTGCTCGAAGTCATTTCAGTGGCGCTCGGCGGCGATGTGATTACCACCACAGTGGAGGGTCGTGAACGTTATGATGTGGCCATCCGTTATCCGCGCGAACTGCGCAGCGATCCGCAAGCCATCGCCACGCAGGTGCTGGTGCCTGCGATGGGCGGCACCATGATTCCGCTGGGTCAACTGGCACAGGTCAAGCTGGTGCAAGGGCCGCCCAGCATCCGTACAGAGAATGCGCTGCTGTCTGCCTACATTTACATCGACATTCGCGACCGTGACATCGGCAGCTATATCGCTGATGCGCAGCAGGCCGTGCGTGAACAGGTGAAATTCCCGCAGGGCTACTATGCCACCTGGAGCGGGCAATTTGAATACATGCAACGGGCGACCGAGAAACTGAAACTCGTGATACCACTCACCATTCTGATGGTGTTTCTGCTGGTGTACCTGAATTTTGGCCGCCTGACCGAAACACTCATCGTCATGCTGTCCGTGCCGTTCTCGCTGGTCGGCGGCATCTGGCTGATGTACTGGCTGGATTACAATTTAAGCATCGCCGCAGTGGTTGGATTTATTGGCCTGGTCGGCATAGCGGCTGAGTCCGGCATGGTCATGCTGGCCTTTATCGACCAGTCGCTGACCACGATCGCCCAGCAGCGCAAGGCATTGACCGAAAAAGTGACCGTTGCCGATCTGTATGAAGCGGTTGTGCAAGGCGCGGTCTACCGCATCCGCCCGGTGATGATGACCATCGCGGGCAGCGTGGTCGGTCTGCTGCCGGTCATGCTCAGCACCGGCACCGGCTCTGAAGTCATGCGCCGCATCGCCGCCCCGATGGTCGGCGGCATGGTTTCGGCAACGATCCTGACGCTGATTATTTTTCCGGCGGTGTATGCGGTGGTGAAGGAGATTCCGATTCGGCGGGAATCGAAAGCGGATAAACCAAAATCACAGGATAAGCTTCAAGCTTGACCGTAGTCAGCCATCGACGCCGTGCTTGGCCAGCAAATCATCCATATCTTCACCCACGCCATAGCCGAGATTGTTATGACTGATGTTGCGCACAGCGCCCAACCGCGCCCACAGAGAATCGCGTTGCACTTCAGGCAAAGCGGCGATGGCTTTCAGTGCCTGCTCGAACATTCGCACCAGCGCATCCAGATAACCTTCATCCTCAATACCGACATTATTGCTGAAACCCGTTGCGCACTCGCAATAGAACACCATCAACTCAACCACCCCTTCCGCCTGGCCGATGGCTTTTTTGTAATCGCTAATCGCTTTCTTCGCCTTGGCCACTGAGGTATCCTGATTCTTGAAAATATCAGGCCACACCCAACGACTGATGGTTGCTTTGTAGGGCTTCAAACCATCACCACCCAGATTAAAACGGGCGTGCAAAAAAATCCGGTTGTCCTTGTTAGCGGCATAAAGATCTTGCACCAGTCCCAGCAAACCATCCCGGTCAGAATGCACCAGTTTGGCTTTAACATCAGTCCAGATTGGGTTGGTTTTCTTGGCGGCCATTATTCAGTCTCCTCCTTTTTACACGATGGCTTGTTCCACGATGACATCTGCCAATTTCTTCTGCGATTGACTGGCTTGCGTGATACGGGATTTGAGTTGGTCGCACAGGGCCATCAGTTCATCGACTTTAGCTACGATGCGGTGTTGCTCGGCGAGGGGGTGGAATAGGAATTAAAAATTTAGCGATATTCCCCATACTCAAATTAGGTCTAGCATTATCAACTTGTTTATCAAACATATATCCAAGACATGTTTCGCTGTTAAAAAAATGTAATAGAAATGCGCTTAGTAAATTTAAAGTAGAAATTCGAATAAGGCAAACCGCTTGGTTTATATTTGCCAGAGCATCAAAATTATATATAGCAGTTCTACCGATAGATGCACCGACAATATTCATTAAAAAATCTCCTCTTGCTAAGATTGACCTTGGTTCTATTTCATTGAATTTCTTTTCAACGTACTTTGGAGCATTAAGCAGCAGAGCATAACTACCAACATTCTCGCTAGTAATAAACATGACATCTTCACGATTATCGGTATAGCTCACACCCTGCCATTTTGGTGATGATCCTTTTGTAATAAGGTTCGCTAGCTCATCTAACCTTACCCACTCCCAGCCCTGCGGCAATTCAAATGGCTCTTCTTCCTCTGAAATCGGTGGCAATGGTTTATCTTTCTTGATCTTTCCCTCAGCAACCAACTTGGCTTTCTCCGCCTGTATACGTTTCAACAATTCACTGGCCGGTTCATCATTTGGGTCTTGTGGCACGAGTTTGCCCATCACCGCCAGTTGCAGCAGGGTTTGTTTGAGGGCGTCGATGCTGGCTTCGGTGGTGAACAGCGTGTCGAAATGCGCAGCGATGCACTGCCAGTTGGCGCTGAAATCATCCGCGTTTTGCGATTGGGTGAGTGTACCGAGCAGGTGGCTCACCAGTTTTTCGTGCGCTTCGGCGGCGTTGATGTGCTGCGTTTCCAGTTGATCGCATAGTGCCATCAGTTCATCGACTTTGGCGACAATGCGATGTTGTTCTTCAATTGGAGGAACAGCAATTAGTAGTTCATAGACTTCATTTCTATTTAATCCCGGTTTAATTCCTTTACCTAAAGAATCTAAACCAAGTGTGTGAAATAGCTTGAAAGAAAAAACTATGTCGATGCATTTTGGCGGCATGCAGTAATATGCAACATCTGTAACACAACATCCCTTTGATAAAGACAAATTAAGAGCACCTGCTGAACCTTTTCTACCAATTACAATGCAGGGTGAATTAACAAAAGCAATATCATGACTGCCAACAATTCCGTTAGATCCATAAACAGGATATTTACCCGAATTCGATCTTTTATCAGAAGGCAAATTATCACCATATTCCAAGCTAAAGATTTCACCAAGCCTCACCCACTCCCATCCCTGCGGCAACTCAAACGGCTTTTCTTCATCTGAAATCTGCGGCAATGGTTTGTCTTTCTTAATTTTCCCTTCCGCAATCAACTTGGTTTTTTCCGCCTGTATGCGCTTCAACAATTCACTGGCCGGTTCATCATTCGGGTCTTGCGGCACCAATTTGCCGCGTACCGCCAGCTCCAGAATCAGCTCGCGCAGTTTCTGGATGCCGTACACGCTGGTGCCATTGCCGCTAGTGCGGCCTCGGCCTGATTTCTTTTCCGTTTCGGCGGTGGTCCAGATGTCGAGTTGACCGGTCAACAATGATTGTATGACGTTCATGCTTTACCGCCCTTGGCGGGTAATTGCGGCATGGCGCGCTTCATGAAGGTATCAAACAAAGGTACGGTAAATGCGGTGTCGCCGTGTGCCGGGCTGTAAATCATGCCTTTTTTCATCAAGCTGTCGCGCAGGGGGGCTACGGTTTGCACTTTGACACCCAATACGGCGGCGACATCGCCGGAGCGTTGCGGTTCTGCGCCCAATTCAGCCAGAGCGCGCAAATAGTCTTTTTCACGCGGGGTCAGCCGATCAAAGCGTACACGGAAAAAATTGGCGTCGAGACGCTCGATGATTCTGGGTGTGGCGCGTTTTACATCGGCTAATTGTACTGGCGATTGCGGTGCGTAATTCCAGGACTGGTAGCCCCATTCTTGCAGAAAATAGGGGTAGCCTTGAGTCAGGCGGATGATTTCATCCAGCGCTGCGTCGGTGAAATCGGCCCCCTCTTTCTGCGCCGGTTCTCGTAAGGCCTGGCGTGCATCATCCGGCGCTAGGGGGCCCACTTCGGGAAAATCAAACAGTCGCTCGGCGTAGGATTTGGAGTCCCCGGCCAGTCCGGCCAATACCGGCAAGCCGGCGCCTATCAGCACCAGTGGCAAGCGCTTTTGCGCCATTTTGTGCATGGCCATGATCAGGGCGCTCAGCTCCTTGGCGGACAAATACTGAATTTCGTCGAGCAAGAGGGCGACAGGGATTTTTCTGTCCTGTGCAGCCTCTGCCACGGCGATGAACAGCTCGGGCAGATCGGCTTCCAGATCTCCGCTATCGGCAGTTCCTGCTTCCGCTTCTATATCCAGACCGATTTCGAGATTACCCAGCGTTATTTTTACGCCGTTGACAAAACCTTTCAGCACACGCAAACCGCGCCGCACCTTGTTACTGACATTTTCCATGCGATCCAGGGACAATAACAGCTTGCGTAACGACGGTGCCAGCAAGGCGGTGAGTGACTTGCTTTCATGCGCTTCCACCAAAATAGTTTTGTAGCCGACCTGCTCCGCCAGATTTTCCAGCTCATTGAGCAGCACGGTTTTACCTACGCCGCGCAAGCCCACCAGCAAGGCGCTTTTTCCCGGACGACCCTCTCGAACGCGCGCCAGCAGTAGTTTGATCCTGTCAATCAGGGCGCCACGACCTGCGAGTTCGGGTGGCGGAGTGCCCGCGCCCGGCGAAAAAGGATTGCGTATTTCATCCATTGTTCAAATTCCCTTTTTTAAGGCTGTCTGTATTTATAGGAAAGTATATCAAATAATTAGTAACCAATAGTAAACAATAGTAACCTTAGATAATCTTTCTATAAAATAACGATATCAATGGGAGTTGCCCAGCGCCTCTTCCAGTATATCTTTCAACTGCCCGTGCGGCGCGGCGATGTCCTTTTGCATGGCGTTGTATTGCGCCAGCAGCACATCGGGATCGTGGATTTCCTGTTCGCAGATGTGCGGATTTTTGCAATCCAGGTTGTAGTTACGTGCCTGGATGTCTTGCAGGCTGACTTTCCAGGCATATTGGGTAGCCTCACGGTTTTTGAAACCATCAGCTTCCTTGCCCCACCAGGCAGCCTCGGCGTCAAATTCCTCGATTCTCATCGGTTTGGTTTTGTTATAACTTTTTACGCCGGGCGGGTAAGGGTGCTCGTAAAACCAGATTTCCCGGGTCGGTGTGCCCTTGCTGAAAAATAGCAGGTTGGTCTTGATGCCGGTGTACGGGCTGAACACGCCATTGGGCAGGCGCACGATGGTGTGCAGGTTGCATTCTTGCAGCAGCTTTTCCTTGATGCGGGTTTTGATGCCTTCGCCGAACAGGAAGCCATCAGGTAAAACCAGCGCGGCACGGCCGCCGGTTTTGAGCAGTTGCATGATCAGAACCAAAAACAGATCGGCGGTTTCGCGCGTGCGGAACGCTGCCGGGAAATTGGTTTCAATGCCGTCTTCCTCCATGCCGCCAAACGGTGGATTGGTGACGATCACATCGACGCGCTCTTTCGGTGTCCAGCTGATGAGCGGACGCGCCAGCGAGTTGTCGTGGCGGATATTGCTCGGCACGTCGATGCCATGCAGGATCATGTTGGTGGTGCACAGCAAATGCGGCAACGGTTTTTTCTCGATGCCGGAAATGCTGGCCTGCAGTTGGGTTTCGTCTTCCACCGTTTTCACATCGTTTTTGCGCATGTGCTCAATGGCACAGGCCAGAAAACCGCCGGTGCCGCAGGCCGGGTCCAATATTTTCTCGCCGAGGCGCGGATTAACCCTGCGCACCATGAATTCGGTGACCGCGCGCGGGGTGTAAAACTCGCCGGCATTGCCGGCTGCTTGCAAATCGCGCAATAATTGTTCGTACATATCGCCAAACAGGTGGCGTTCCTGGGCTTTGTTGAAATCAACGCCTGTCTGAATTTTGTTGATCACCTGCCGGATCAATTGACCGGATTTCATGTAGTTATAGGCATCTTCAAACACCGAGCGGATGACATAAGCACGCTGATCACCGCCTTTGGCTTCGAGCTGCTGCAAACCGGGAAACAGATCATTGTCGAGAAATTGCTTTAACGCATCGCCGGTCATGCCTTCCGCATCGGCTGCCCAGTTACGCCAGCGGTATTGCTCCGGCAACGGTGACTGATAATCGTCTTGCAGCAATTCCCATTCACTCTCGCGGTCGTCAAAGATTTTCAGGAACAACATCCATACCAATTGGCTCAGGCGCTGGGCATCGCCGTCGACGCCGACGTCCTTGCGCATGATGTCCTGGATGGATTTGATCGTGGAGGAAATACTCATCAGTTAGGTTTTATATTAGTGATTTGAAATCAGGCGTAGAGATTGTCTTCCAGCTCATGCAGGGCCGCCAGGTAGGCTTGCCTGCCGCCAAAGACGGATACCAGTTCGCTGGCTGTGCCCATGTCCCTGAACGGGTCGAGCGTGAGGATTTTGATGTCTTCGATGTTTTCAATGCCGGTGTCAGCGTATTTTTCCAGCAAACTTTCCAGCACCTGACGCGCCTGTTCGCTGTATTTGGCAAAGTAGTTGCGCTTTTTCACCTGCTCCGCACGTTCACGCCGGGTCAGCGGTGGCCGGTCAAAGACAACGTGGCAGATCAGGTCGAAGGCGTCGAAATGCTTGCCCACTTCATTTGCCAGCGGTTCCAGCAAGACACCGTGTTGTTCCAATTCCTGCAAGATGGTGGCCTTGCGCTCGGCCTGGCTCCAGCGGCGCAGAAATTCATTGAGCGAGGCATAATCACGCCGCACCGTCTGGCGCGTGTAATCCTTGAGCGATTCGGTGATCAGTTTGCCTTCCGGCCCATAATACTGCACGCGTTCGGCGATGACATGCACGGTAACGTCGCCCATGACATATTTCACCCGCTTGAGGCCGGGTTCTTCCAGTCCTCCTTCATTTTCCAAGGGGAAAAGTGGGGTGCCTGATTCATCAAAATGCATGCCGTATTCCTGATCGGGTGGTACGGGAGATTCATTGCTTTCGGGTTCATAAATCACTACCGGTTCACCGTCGAAATCCTTGTCTGCGAATAGCTCCGTCGCTTTCTTGAAGTCCATGATGGTGAACCAGAACTTGCCATAATCCTCGTTGATGCGGGTACCACGCCCGATGATTTGTTTGAATTCGGTCATCGACTTGATGTGTTGATCCAGCACCACCAGTTTGCAGGTTTGCGCATCGACGCCGGTGGTCATCAGCTTGGATGTGGTGGCGATCACCGGGTAGCGTTCTTCCGGGTTGATAAAATTGTCCAATTCGGCCTTGCCTTCGCTATCATCGCCGGTAATACGCATCACGTATTTGCGATTTTCCTTGATCCGCTCAGGATTCAGATTCACCAACGCCTGACGCATGCGCTCGGCATGGTCGATGTCGTCACAGAACACGATGGTCTTTGCGTAAGGATCGGTTGCCGCCAGAAATTCAGTAATTTTCCGGGCGACCAGTTCAGTGCGTTTTTCCAGAACCAGTGTGCGATCCATGTCGCTCAGGTTATAGATGCGGTCTTCAATCAATTGTCCTTTCTTGTCAATTTGACCTGTACTTGGCCGCCAACCCTGCAGATCTTTGTCGATATCAATGCGCACGACTTTGTAGGGCGCCAGAAAACCATCCTCAATGCCCTGTTTCAGCGTGTAACTGTAGACAGGATCGCCAAAGTAATGAATGCTCGATACATCTCTGGTTTCTTTGGGGGTAGCGGTTAAGCCGATATGCGTGGCGGAGGAAAAATAGTCCAAAATCTCGCGCCAGGCGGAATCTTCTGCTGCGCTACCGCGATGGCACTCGTCAATCACAATCAGGTCAAAGAAATCCGGTGAGAATTGTCGGTAGATATTTTGTTCTTCTTCACTGCCGGTAACGGCCTGATACAGCGACAGGTAAATCTCATAGCTTTTGTCGATCTGGCGCTTGCTGATTTTGGTCATCGCCGCGCCAAATGGTTTGAAATCGTTGTTTTTGGTTTGATCGACCAGAATATTACGGTCAGCCAGGAACAGGATGCGTTTTTTCGCACCGGACTTCCATAACCGCCAGATGATCTGAAATGCCGTGTAAGTCTTGCCGGTGCCGGTCGCCATGACCAGCAAAATTCGCGGTTGGCCTTTCGCCACCGCCTCCACGGTATTGTTGATGGCATTGGCCTGGTAATAGCGAGGAACACGGGTTGCACCATCATCATAATATGATATTTCAATGGCTTGACGCGCTTTGGTTGTTTCCAATCCTTTCCACTGGCAATACTGCTGCCACAGTTGTGCGGGTGATGGAAAGGCATCCAACGTCAGCTCTTGTTCGATCCGGTCAGCCCGTCCGGTACGGTCATGCATCAGGAAACCATCGCCATTGGAGCTGAATACAAAAGGTACGCCGAGCGTGTCGGCATAATTTAACGCTTGCTGCATGCCGGCACCCACGCTGCAATTGTTTTCCTTGGCTTCAATCACCGCCAGCGGGATATTGGATTTGAAGTACAAAATATAGTCGGCGCGCTTCTGCTCTCCACGCGCATGCAACTTGCCGCGCACGATGATGCGGCCTTTGGTAAAACTGACTTCCTCCCGAATCTGGCTGTGCAAATCCCATCCGGCGTCAATAAGGGCAGGAGTAATGTACTTGGTGCAGATATCGCGTTCGGAAAGGCTTTGTTTGTCGACCATGCGGCGAAAATACCTTATGCATCCGTTGAATGGGTTGTGTTATCGATAGACCAAAAATCGGCGCCTTTGAAAACTAGCCTAGCCATGATTAAATCATACCGGGTTCCGATTGACTACCTTAGGATTTTCTATTGCGCATAAACTGCGCTTTCTCGCCTGTTTTTGTCTTGTATCGGCTGCCAAACGTTTTTCAGCGGCCTGCTAATCATAACTGTCGTGATTTTTATCACAGCGGGAACATTCCGGTTTTGTAGTCCGCAGGTTAGAATGACGAGAGGATCTCAATATCCACCTCACATTAACTGCCGGGGTTCGCCGACTCACCCCAATGCTTCAACAATCCTGGTAATGGTATCGAATTGCGGATTGCCGCCTTCCGACAGGGATTTGACTCGCCCGCGTTACTCCGGCCTGTTTGGCTATTTCGGTCATGCCCTTGGTGCGGGTGGCGGTGTTCGGGTGTGGATAAAATCGGATGCATCACCCGTATTCGCGACCTGTTCCCTGCAGTGCGCTGTTTTCATTGCCGGAGCCGATCTGCGGCCTGTAAACTATCGCATGATGGCTGTTGGCCTTGCAGTTAAAATTAAACAGGAGTTTTTTCGATGAAACGAATTTTTCGATATTTAGCCATGTATTCCTTACTGCTGCTGTTTTCATTGCAAGCGGCTGCTGCCGATGAAACAACCCAGGATTCACCGCTTAACAAATCAGGCTTGAAGCTGTTAAGCGGTATCGCCAATATAGCGACCGGATGGATAGAAATACCAAAGAATATCAATCTGGTTGGCCAGCAGCAGAATGTACCGGCTCCAGGGGTGGCTGCCATCGGTCAGGGTGTGTTTCAGGGTATATGGCATACGCTTAACCGCACCGGCTGTGGCGTGTTTGATCTGGTCACTTTCATGTTTCCGACCAATCCGTCGGTCGATCCTGTTTTTGTCTGGGATGATTTCCTGAAAGAATCAAGATTCATGGGGCCGCGATGAACTAGTGATGCCACTGTGTCGGCTTGGCGATCTGATTGCGACCAATGCGATGCGCGGTGATGGGCAGATTTGTGGATTTATGATTTTTTGTCCAGTTGGGCATCCATAAATTCCCCTAATGACTTGATCCATGCGGGGTGCATGAAGATGAATCCATCGTTGTGTCCACCTCCCAACGCCAAGAATTGCTTGGGTTCACGCGCGGCCTGAAATAATCGCTGGCCATGCTGGAACGGAATAATTTCATCCTGCGGGCTGTGTGCGATAAAAATCGGACAGGTGATGGATGGCAGTGTTTCCAGCGTGTTGTACTGAAAGCGGGTAATCCATCGCACTGGCAGGAACGGATAGATTTCTGCGGCCAGGTCTGGCACTGAAGTAAATGTCGAAGCCAGCACCAGCAAGCCTGGGCGTTCGCGGGCAGCCAGCCAGGCGGCTACCGCTCCGCCCAGCGATTCACCGAACAGTGTAATTCGCATGGGTGCAATATTTCGGGTTTCCGTCAAATACTGCCATGCCGCCTGTGCGTCCAGATACGTGCCGGATTCTGAAGGGGTGCCGCTGCTCTGGCCATAGCCGCGATAATCAAACAGCAGTGTGTTGTAGCCCAATTGCTGGAACATGGGCAGGTAATCCAGCCGGTGAGAAATATTGCCGGCATTGCCATGAAAAAACAGAACGGTTCCTTTGGCCGCCGGCGCAGGCACAAACCAGCCATGTAACGCTTCACCATCTGGAGTGGTGAGTGTGATCGATTCATACGTCAGACCAATGTCACTCGGCGTATTTGTGATTTCCGGCGCCGCCTCCGGAAAATAAATCAACCGGGATTGACCAAAGTACACCAGCAGAACTACTGTCAGATATGCAACAACCGGAATCAGAAGCAAACTGAACAGTAATCGCATGGTTTACTGCTTGATGGGCTGATGGGTTGGAGGCTGCTTGAGGTCAATCACAATATCCGCGCCCAGATTGCCGGTTGTGAATGCAGATTCGCTGAATTCCGGGAAGCCCGTCTGTTGATCCGGGTTGTTCGATAAGCCAAAAGGCTCGCCCGGCAACATATTCCAGCCTATCTTCAGTTTACGGTTCGCATCAATATCGTGATAGGCGGCTACTGCATAAGTACCGGGCTGTTCGAGATTGATACAGACCCGTTGTTGCCCCTTGTTCGCTGGAATGCGTACGGTGCGCTTGCGGCCTTTTTTGAACAGAAAGTTATCCGGGTCATCATACAGCCCGACATTCAGGATACCGCCAGAGCCCACGCCATTCACGGTGATTCTGATCTGAGCCATATCCACATTACAGGCATCCGGCGCTTCATGCGGCTTGATATTCAGTGATTCTGTCGCATGTGCGACAGGAGCAGCGAGTAGCGTGCTGATAAAAACAGAAGCCCATTTTAAGCGAATTATGTGAAACAAGGGGTTTAAACTGGATTGCATGGTGTTCAGGTTCTAAGGATACGGAGTGGGGAAAGTTTTTCTGATGATAACCGTGTAACGATAACTATGCATGCATTTTGTGACGTGCAGCGTTCAGAATATCTATGAATATGCCAGAGTCAGCAGTAATCTGCGCAGGGGCTTACAGGGAATTGATTGATACGGCTATTGACGAAGCGCTGAATGGAAGTACTTAATCAGTAAACAGGCTGCGATTCACTGATTGCTGATTTTTATAAACGGATACCTGGTTTCTGCCACTTTCTTTCGCGATGTACAAGGCTTTGTCAGCCTGATCAAGCAAGGTTGTGCAGATGAGTTCGGTATCGTGGTGCTGGGCGATTGACAGGCTTTTTAGATGAGACATGCCGATCGAGACAGATACGTTAAAGGATTTGTCATAAAAACTAAGCGTGGTGGAACAGATTGCCTGACGCAGACGTTCCGCTATTTCATAGGCGGCTTGCACTGTTGTTGTGGGCAGCGCCACAACGAATTCTTCGCCACCATAACGCGCCACGATGTCACAGGCGCGGACCTGCTCTTTAATCAGGCTGACCATGCGTCTCAGTACCAGATCGCCAGTTTGATGCCCATAGCTGTCATTGACCTTTTTGAAGTGATCCACATCAAGAAACATGCAGATCAGGTCATCATCCCAGCGAATGCATCGGGCAATTTCATCCTTGAAGCGTAAGTCGAAATAGCGGCGGTTATACGCTTGTGTCAACACATCCTGATAACTGATTTCCTTGATCCGCTGCTGATTGAGGCAGTTCTCTACGGCAACAGCCGTCATGGCCGAGAGCTTTTGCAGAAACAATGTGCCGACACCTTGCTGGTAGCGGGTGCTATCCTGACTGAGTAATAATAATGAACCGATTATTCGGTTATTGCGCAGTAGCGGCAGGAATGCGGCACTTCTGATCTGATCCCGCGTCTTGAGATTGGCGATCATCCAGGGATATTTTCTGAATACTTCAGAACCCAGCATGGGATAGTCGACTAAAGACTCGATGATTTTTGCATCTTTATGGGTATCAAGAATAAGCAGCCTGTTCTCAAAAGTCAGGCGGGCATTTTCGTCGTGATCAAAAAACAGACGTTCAGTGTCCTTGTGGTGATCAATCAGGCATAACACGACATCCTGAAGCTGGAAACGCGAGATGGTCTGAGATAACAGCAGATCGCGCAATTGTCTGGGTGTGTTGGCGCCGATTATTTCAAAGCCGAAGGTTTCGTATAATTCCTGTTTCTTCTCATTGGCTCTCGCCTGTTTGAGCAGATTATCCAGTTCACGTTCTAGTAAGCGATTCTTCTCGTAGATTAACTCAACCATTGTATAAGTTTAAATATTTAACAAAAATGGATATTTTTATTGCTGACATGGAATCAAGTTATCGATACAACTTATCTGTGCCGCAGTATTCAATCAAATTGTTATGAGTTAAATAATTTCTGGATGGTATCGGAATAATAGCGGTATTGATGCGCCGGCTATTTTATAAAAACAGATACTTTTATTGGCTTTATATGAGAAAAGAGTGAGAATGATTCTTGATTAGTCTTTTATTACCATGATTTATATGGGTATTTATAGTTTTATGGTTTTTTTAGATTGATTGCAATTTTACGAGAGTCGAATTACACTTCGGTATAGATAATTCATTATAAAAAGTTTTCTACGGAAAACTTGTGCTAAAAAAATTTTTAGAGGGCTGCCTTATGAAAAATATAACGATAGCGAACGACTATCGATATCAGGATCGTCGCCAGAACATGCCATTCTTCTGTGCATTCCATTTGGGAATTAAAGCAGGTAGAAGAACAGGCGAGCGCAGGATCACTCCAAGAAAACCAAATTACGTTGATTATTATGAAAATCATCTGATGGTCTGTGCAATCGGTATTCTCTTGCTGAGTACCATGGATGCTTTTTTTACATTGAATATCCTGGCCCATGGCGGAGAAGAACTGAACTGGTTTATGTCTGTTCTGATTGAAGACAGTGTGGAAAAGTTTATCGGTGTTAAATTTGCACTGACGGCATTGGCGCTTGTACTGCTGGTGATTCATCATAATGTTCACTTGACTCGCCGGATACGCGTGAAGCATCTCAAATATATGATACTGGCAGGGTATAGTCTACTGATTGGCTACGAAATCCATTTACTTCAGTTAGCCACTGCTGCTTAGTAAAAACATTACACCATCTGAAGAGTAGGGATAATAATGACTGACCGTGACAGAACAATAACGATTGATGGCACTGAGTATTCATGGTCGGCGCTAAGCAATGAAGCAAAGATGCAGATCACCAATCTCAGGTTTGTGGAAAATGAAATTATGCAACTGAAAGCAAGGCTGGCTATTGCGGGTACCGCAAAACTTGCTTATCAAACGGCATTGAAAAATGCACTATCAACCAGTCAGCACTGAATAGCCGGAAGTTAATGATGGGCGCTGAAAAAACCGGCAATCTTGCGTAAGTCTTCCAGCACCAGTGTGCCGGCAGCAAGCTGTAAACGGAGATAGGCCAGCAGATGGTTGTACCGCGCTTCTGCCAGATCCCGTTGTACTGTAAAGAGCTGTTGCTGGGCATCCAATAGATCCAGATTAATCCGTATACCTCCCCGGATGCTTTTTTCTGTGGCATGGACGAGCAGATTGGCTGATTCAACAGCCAGTTGGAGCGATTCTATTCTCTTAATGCTGCTGATCAGCAGCTTATACTGCTTGCGCAGTTCGACCAGTACCTTGTCTGTTGCGGCATCCAGATCTGCCTCAGCCCGCGCGTGGTTTGCCTTCGCCTGAGCGGTCACGGCATTGACGCGCCCGCCCGCATAGAGAGGAACATTCACTTCGACACCGATTGAACCGAACTGGAATTCCTGGTTCTGTGTAATAAAAGATCCTCGGCTATTTCTCGTCAGGCTGCCAACCAGATCAACGCGAGGAACATGACCCGCCTGACTTTTTTTGATTTCTTCCTTGCCGGATGACACATTGTGACGCTGTGTGACAAGTTCAGCATTGCGCTCAAGCGCTAAAGCATACCAGCTATCGTAATCCGGTATCTGAATGGCCATGGCGCTGAATTGATCAGACAGGCGATCCAGATGCGATATCTTCTTTCCGATGATTGCTTCAAGTTTAAGTTGCGCAACTTCCAGTTCATCCTGGGCTTCAATGACGCGTGCCTGTGCCAGTGCATATTTGGATTGCGTTTCCAGCACATCGGTTGTCGTACCCTCACCTTTCCTCAACATATGCTCATTGACCTGCTTCAGTTCCGCAAGGGAATCTTTCTGTTTTCCGGCTAGTTTCAAGCGATCCTGAGCCAGCAATGTGTCGACGTAAGCTTCTACCAGGCGAACCACAAGCTGTTGGCTATGGCCGGTAAACCGTGCGCTGCTGGAATTGGCTTTTGCCTTGCCCTGGTTGTAGCCGGCAACAGCTTCCAGATTAAGCAGCGGTTGACGCAGAGTCAGGCTTGTAACCTGGCCTTCAAAATTCAGTGATTCCATGCCGGCACCCAATCCTCTATCCTGCACCCCCGCGTTTTTATTCTGGTTGTGCGTAAAAGCCAGATTAGGCAGTAGACCTGCAAGCCCGATGGCTTCCGCCTGTTGCCCCGCTTCATTCTCATGAACGGCCGCGCGATAGACAGGGTCATGTTCCAGCGCTGCCTCATATGCCTCCAGCAGACTCAGCGCATGCGCATAGCCTGCCTGACAGAAGAAGGCGATGAATACGAGAAGGGAAATCTTGTGACGAGGTGTTGGCATCATGATTATTCCTCGCTCATGGAAGAATGAAGGCGATCAAGAATAGGTTTGAACAAATAGTTCATCAATGACCGTTCCCCTGTTTTAATGAAGATTTCTACCGGCATGCCGGCGCGTACCTGATGGTCAGCCAGTAATTTCATTCCTTCAGGTGTCACTTTGGCTTTTAAATTGTAATAAGGAAGCCCGGTTCGCTCATCGGTCAATCGATCGGCGGATACCTGCGTGACGACACCCGGTATATTCGGCGTTTTGTTTTGATTGAACGCCGAGAAAATCAAGTCGACAGGAAGGCCGCTATGGACTTTGTCAATCAGGTGAACCGGTACCTGCCCCATGATATCCAACTGGTCTTCACTGGGAACAATGTCCATGAGCCGGAATCCTGGTCCGATAACTCCCCCATGGGTAAATACGTCAATACCGACTACAACGCCATCAACCGGCGCCTTGACCTGTACATTGGCCAGCTCGAAATCCTGCCCGATCAAGCGGCTATTGAGTGCATCGGCTTCGCGTTGTATGTCGGACAGTTGCTGGCGGATTTCTTTCTGGTGTTCCTGCTGCCGCTGAATACGGCGCTGTTTCAGCTCGGAAATCTGACGCTGGATTCGGCCGATATTGCCGGTATCAGTAGAAACTTCCCCGGATAATTGAGTATACGTGCGTTCAAGATCCAGAACGCGATTGCGCGGCACGAAACCATCGTTTGATAGCTCCCGCACATTATTGAGTTGCTCCTCAAGAAACACCAGTTGCTGTTTCTTGCTGGATCGGGATGCTTCAACGCCCTGCAGTTGATTGTTTAAGCCGGCTACATTCTCGTCCAGTGCCGCGATTTCATGCTGTAGAGCGAGTTTGCGTGATGTGAATAGCTGGCTCTGGATGATGAGATTATTGGCAACACGGGAATCACTCTGACTGGCTAACAATGTCGGAGGAAAATCAATCTCGGTTTTCCCATCCCGTTCCGCTAACAGACGCGCTTCGACGGCGCGGACAGTATACAATTGGCTGCGGGTTATCTCGGCCTGTGCTTTCACTTGAACATCGTTCATTTGCACCAGTACCTGACCTGCTTTAACAAGATCACCTTCCTTAACCAGAATGCTGTCAATGATGCCACCGGTCTGGTGCTGCACAGCCTTGCGATGGCTGGCGACCGTTACTGTGCCGGATAAGGGAACTCCTTTATCCAGGGGCGCAATAAATGCCCATAACATGAATCCCCCTACGCCGGCCAGAACGATCCACCAGCCCATTCTGGTATGGATGGTTTCATCTGTTTTAACCACTGATGATAAATCGACGGCAGTACTCTCGATGGGCAACTTATTTTCTTCAGTGACAAGCTTCATGATTATTCTCGGTTAATGATCCGCTTTTTCTATTTGTAATGCGTGGTGCAGTCACTGTTTAAGCTTCCGGGCTAACCACATTGACTGTCTGTGTTGCTGCCTGATTTCGGGCAGCTTCTTTTTTAGCCTGCTGTTGCTGCAAGAGTGCCTGTTGTGCCTGCTGTTGTTGTTGCGTTAATGCGGCGAGCACCTGATCGGTCGGGCCAAACATTTTAGCTATGCCATCCTGCAGCAGTAATATTTTGTTGGTCACGCTGATGACACTGGTGCGGTGTGTAATCAATACAATGGTTTTTCCTCGTTTACGAAGATCGATCAGCGCTGCCAACAATGCCTGTTCACCGACATCATCGAGATTGGAATTGGGTTCATCCAGGACAATTAACGACGGGTCATCATACATGGCACGCGCCAGACCGAGTCGCTGTTTCTGTCCGCCAGAAAGACCCGTGCCGCCATCGCCCAGTTGCGTGTCGTAACCTTCCGACATATTCAGAACCATTTCGTGAATGCCGGCACGTTTTGCAGCCAGAATGATCTTGTCGGCGTTGATATCACCAAAGCGTGCAATATTTTCGGAAACCGTACCGCTGAATAACTCGATATCCTGCGGCAGATAACCCAGATGAGAACCGAGTTCATCCTTATTCCACAAATAAACGTCCGCGCCATCCAGGCGTACTTTCCCGGCTGCGGCCGGCCACACGCCGACCAGTAGACGGGCCAATGTTGATTTTCCGGATCCGCTGGGGCCGATAATGCCTAACACTTCACCCGCTGCAATGGAAAAATTAAGGCCTTTAATGACGGGTACTTTTGAGCCAGGCGGCATGGCAGTGACATTTTCAACGCTGATAATGCCCCTCGGTTTTGGCAGCGCCATTCCGGATTCACGGGCAGGGTTGTTTTCCAATAATTTCGTAAGGCGCTCATAGGCGCTGCGAGTGCTGCCGAATTGCTTCCAGACACTGATCAGAAGCTGTACCGGGCCGATGGCCTTGCCCAATAAGATGGATGCGGCAATCATCATGCCGGGGGAAATGCTGTTGTCCAATACCAGCAAAGCGCCTAATCCAAGCATCAGTGACTGCAATGCCACAGAGGTAAATTTGGTTAATGCGCTGACTATGCCGGCTTTCTCGCTGGCTTCGGCCTGTAAATTCAGGAAGCGGCTATGGAGTTTATACCAGCGCGCCTGAAGGTTTGGCAGCATGCCCATTGCTTCGATGACTTCGGCGTTGCGCAGGTTATTGGAGGCCATGTTTGTGGAAGCAATGGCCATGGCATTGGCTTCCTCAAGGGGTTTGTGCGAGATTTTCTCATTAACATAGGCCAGTACGATCAATATGCAGGTGCCGAATAATGCAAAAATCCCCAGCCAGGGATGAAACATAAAAATAACAAAAAGATAGATGGGGAACCATGGTGCATCAAAAAAGGCAAACAGCGCATTGCCTGTAAGGAACTGGCGGATATTGGTCAGATCTTTCAGCGCCTGCCCCGCATTGCCATCCCCCTGCTTTAAGCTTTGCTCAAAGGCGGCGGTGTAGACGCGCTTGTTCAACTTCATGTCAAGCTGTGCGCCGACACGGATCAGCACAAAGCTGCGGACATATTCCAGCGCACCCATAAAGACATAAGCCCCCAGCATGATCAGCGTCAGCATTAACAAGGTCATTTCATTGCGGCTGGTTAAGACGCTGTCGTATAGTTGCAGCATATAGATAGCAGGCATCAGCATCAGCATGTTGATCACCGCACTGAATACGCCGATAGTGCGGAAGGCATCCTTGAAACTGGTCAGTACCTGTGCAACTTCGTCTTGAGGGAGTTTAAATTTGGATTTCATTGATCAGTGGGGTTTGTGCATGGATTGATTATCAGGTTTAATCACTGTTAAGTATGAATGGGTAAATCTTTTGTACTGAGTCTGAATGGCCGGGGGGAGAAATTGAGATCCCGCATGGCATCCGAGCAATCAAACACCAGATCCTGATTCATTCTTTCAGCCATTGCTGCTGTCCAATGTTGATACTGTGGCAGCCATCGAAGTCCTTGTATGGCCAGTTGGAAAATCCACAAAGGGATATTCAGTAAACGGGGATAGTGATCAAGCGCTTCAAATATCCGTTGAACCATGGCGCGATATGTCAGTGTTTCTCCACCGGTTAGATTATAGGTGCGGTTTTTTAAATTTAAAGTACCCAATGCAAAAAAACAGGCAGCGACGACATCATCAACATGGATGGGTTGACGCAATCCAGTGGCAGATCCCAATACTGGGAAGAAGCCAAAACGTTGAATGAAATGGGCTATTTCAGAGATATTTTTATCGCGTCCATGCCCGTAAATCAGCGTTGGGCGCAAAATAATCCAATCGATTTCATGAGACATTGCCCATGCTTGCACGGTTTCTTCACTATGGGCCAATCGTTGAGCGACATTCTGCTCAGTGGGGTCGGACGAATTATGCTTGGTGAAACGACTGGTTGAAGATAGTACGATAATCCGCTGTATGCCATGACTTAATAAAAGATCGAAATGTTCCGGTACTGTCCAGATGGGCGCAATATACAACCAGACAGAGATTTCATTCTGAGTGTCATCGGACATGTCGTAGGATGGTGCAGTCAATTGCTGCCAGGTAACCTGCGGGTGGGTCTGTGTAATCGGGCGTCGGGAAAAGGCCGTGACATGCCAGTGATCCGCTATCAATCGCTGTACCAGGTACTCGCCGACCAAGCTTGTTGCACCAAATATGCCGACGTGACATTTATTCATGCTTGAAGCTTAATAAGTTATGGATATATTGGAAGCTATAGAATAACACGGTAATGCCAAAACGCAGCCATACGCCCAGTGCAACCAGTGCCATGATGATACCTGAATACTGATGACGAAAAAATTTCTGGTAAAAACGCAGCATGCCTTTATGTTTGTGCCAGGCGACAAAGAATGGACGGGAACGACTGCAGGTCCCCTGATAATGGATGACGGGTGCATCGGGTACAAACAGTATTTTCCATCCCTTTTGCTGAAAGCGCATGCACCAGTCCAGGTCCTCGCAATGCAGAAAATAATCCTCATCCCAGGTGCCGACATCCGCAATGGCCTCACGCCGTACCAGCATCAATGCACCCGATATCGCCTCAACTTCAACCGGTGCCTGCGGTAACGGTTGTTGATGGAGATGAAAATCCGGAAAAAGCTGTGGCCAGTATTTCTCCAGGCGATATAAGCCAAATGCACGCACAAAGGCACGCCACGGTGTCGGGATAAACCGCCGCCCACCGCCTTGTTCCGTGCCATCCTCATTGATTAAATAACCACCCGCCATGCCGATACGAGGATCTGTACTGATTACCTGAACCAGATTCTGTAATGAACCGGTACCCACAATGCAATCCGGATTCAGGAATAACATATATGGAGCGGTTGCTTCCTTCAGCCCTCTGTTACAGCCTGCAGCAAATCCCCTGTTACTGTCCAGCCGGATAATCTGCAGCCGGTTTTCTGCCGGAAACCGGATCTCCAGTTCTGACAGACTTGAATCGGATGAAGCGTTATCCACCACAATAACCTGCTGCGCCTGCTCAAGAGCTGATTGAACGCACGAAGCCAGCAATAAACCGGCGTTATAGTTGACGATGATGACTGATACCGGGGATTGGCGTTGTTTTTTTCCCGGGAAACAATACGACCAGATTGAATGGATGACATGAGTCAGCTTCTGTTGTTCTGAAATCAACTTCATCTGGCGGGTGACATGATTTGAGAAATTCTCCCGGATTGAAATGATTCTGATGGAAAAGCTGCGTGGTAACCAGGACATGGCCTGAAGTAATTCCAGACATGAACAGACGCGTTCATTCTGAATCTTTTTCCTTTGCGCCAGCTGGAAGCCGATTTGCCTGAGTGCATCCCGTTTGGCTTTGATATAGAGGCCAAGATGGCCGGACGCTGCAAAGAATAATCCCATGCACACCGTCATGACCAGATGTATCGGGAACAGGAGAAACATCAGCGGAGTGGGCACATTCTTCAGGAAGGTCCAGGTGAGATTGCGATGGCCATGGTAAATGGAGAAATCACTCGATCGGCCTGTGATGCCTGAACCAACATGATGAACAAGCGCATCAGGCAGCAATACGGTTGCGCCACCTGCCAGGCGAAGGCGGAAACCAAGATCGACATCTTCGGAGTAAGCAAAGTAAGTTTCATCAAAGCCATCCAACTGACGATAGGTTTGGGTGCGATAGACGGCTGCTGCTGCACAGGCTGAGAAAACCTGCACCGGATGCGTGGGGGCGATGGAGCGATGCGCGCCATGGCCATTGCGCCAATGCAATCCGGATACATGATAGGTATCACCGATTCCGTCCAGATGCGTTGGCCGATTGGCATCGATCAACGTGCAGGCAAAGCAGTTGATCGTCGGCATTAAGGCGATATTTCTTGCGACAGTTTCCAGACATGCGGGTTCAGGATAGGCATCGGGATTCAATAGAAATACCCAGTCACCCTGGGCATGGTTTTTTATGGCAAGATTATTGGCCGAAGCAAAACCGGTATTGTTGTCCAGTCGTATCAGCCGACAGGGAAAGGGCAATTGCTCTGTTGCGCGCCAGGAGTCATCCTGGCTGTTGTTATCAACGACGATGACTTCAAAATTCCTGTATGTTTGTTCCGCAATCGCTGTCATCACCTTCGATAGCATGATTCCTGCATTAAAATTGACAATAATGATTGAGAAAAATGGGTATTCCATGCAAGACACTACCAGCAAAAGGAAAGCATATCGGGAATAGTATCATTGAACATTCGATCAGCTTACAAGACCGCGGCCACAGTAGTAATCATCGAGTGTCAGTGAGCCAAGAATTTCCTGTTCAGATTTTGAAGGATACTCAATAAACGTTTCAAACAAGGCAGTTGCGATATCCGGAGGAACTGTGAAATCACTGGCCAGCTTATCTCTGATAGCGATGGATTGATTCACGAAATCCATGATGCCGCGTCTGATTTCCTTGCGGGTTAGCATGGATTGGCGTTCTTCATCCGCTAGCTGACGGAATTCAGGGTAAATATCACCTGAATCGCCTTGTTTATAGCAAACGATTTGTGCCTCATCAGAACTTAATAGCTTTTCCAGGGAAAAACTTTCTTTGAATATCAGAGGCGCTTCAACGGTTGGGCTGATGTAATGGCCGAAGCATCCTTGAGCGATGACGCCATACTGTGCAGATACTCCTCCCGCCCGCTCGTCTGTGACCAGGTAGTAGCCGTGTATGGCCTTATTCAATAGTCGATTGAGATATCCCTGAACAGTTGCCGCATAGCCGATATCCACGATTGCTGATGAAGAAGTTGCATTTAGGCCCAGCCGGTCCAGATAAGCCAGTAATCCCGGGTGTTCAGATTGAGCCTGAGCCAGAATACGGTGCTCCAATGCCTGCAACAAAGGTATGAGGTGATCAATATTTTTTTGCTCGACAGAAACCAGCCTGTTTTTCGGCCAGAGCCCGAGTCGCGCAAATTCCTCACACTCCTCGCGGGATAATTTTACGCCATATCGCTCGCGTATGAATTCGGGTAGCTGATTGGCAGAATACTGTACCTGTGCAATCTGCAGAATGTCATCAAAGCTGGTAATCATGGGTACCGTAATTGTGCGGCGCGAAAGTACCAGATAATCGGATGCCATTGCATCGGGATCATCGGATGTCCAGTGATCGTAAACCATTTTCAGGATCTGACCTTCACGGGCCAGAAAGTACAGGTGCTGAATGCCATCCGCAGAGGCTTTCGCTATCAACCATTGGATAAAGGACAGGACTAGAGGCCCAGCCACAGAAAAGCCAACTGCCCAGGGAGTGGCCGGGACAAGGTCGGTGGGGTCAAAGTGCGGGAAGAACAGGGGATGGAAATTTCCCTGCACGATGGCTCCAAGCGTAAGCTGCCTGTTGAGGTCGTCGTGATGGAGCGATTGCTCGATTAATGGGCCCAGCCGGGGAATCGCCCGTGCCAGTTCGACTGGACGCATGATATGCAGATACTTGATCCCTAGATCGCCAGGTACCTGGACATCGGAATGCTCGTTGTCGCCAATGACAATGATCTTGTCGGGAGAAATATTCTCCTGTGATAGGATATGACGGTACAGATCACCGGTATCCTTGCGCATGCCATTATCAGAGGACACATACAGATCATGCCACATATGGATACCGTGCTGCCTTAGCATTTTTTCTATGACCGGCCTGGGTAGATACATATCGCTGGCCAGTATGATGCGTTTGCCTGCATCGATGGCGAACTGCAACAATGCAATAGCTTCGGGCCGCGGCATGACAGCTTCCAGTTCGACGGTTTCCTCAAGGTGTCGCAATTGTTCCATAATTTCCGGTGAGAGTCCTGACAGGAGGGCAATTTCCTCGAAAATTGCATCCAGGCCAATGTCACGCCCGGCTTTCTGGCGTGCCTGGGCTTCTGCTGTTGCGCGCAATTCCAGATAAACGTTGCCTGCCTCGCCACCTGCCCGCTGGGCGATAATATTTTTGATGCGCTCCGGGTTGAGCAGCGGGCGAATCAGCAGGGTGTCGAAAATATCGAAAATAACACTATGCAAAGCTGAGTCTGACAACATTGCATGGATGTTTTCTTGTTTGCGTGCCAGGTAACTTTCAAACCGCCATCGGGACCAGCTGTTCGATTGAGTATCCCGCAGAATAATGGCATTGAATCCCGCTCGTCTGGTCACCAGGACTGGCAGGCGCTCCAGACAATGCGCCAGGGTTGCATCAACCTGTCCGGTTTCTTCAGGGAAATCCTCCATCCTGATATTTTCGGCAAATAATGGACGCAGTGCATCGGTGCGTGCCCAGAACATTGATCCGGCCGGAAAATCAAAGTAACCCATCGGAATATTTGTGATGCCCAGCTTGTTGCACCAAAGATGTCCACGCGCTCGATTGGAGAGCCATGAATTCGCTGCATAAGGCAACGCGATGAAATTCTGGGGATAAACAAGACCAACCGATTTTTCCCCGGTCAGGAGTGCAAAAATTTTCTGTATCTGTAGCTTGCTGCCCAATAGGTTTGCTAACAAATATTCCCGCCAGCCATCGGTTGCGCCATTATTGTAGAGGGATTTTTTGCTGTGAATGTGCGCCACGTAATCATATTGTTGCAGCGCTTCGCCAAAAGTACAAAACATGGGCGCGATATCACGGCCACGATTAGGCACGACGGTTACTGTCAATTGTCCTAACCGGGGTAGATCGGAAAAAACCTGCTCACACACATGACTGGTTGCTTCATTGGGTGTTGAAACAAACAGGTCATACGGATATGGCATGTTACGCAGGGATTTCGCAAACTCGGCGGCCAGATCGGCATAAAAAATATGGGCATGAATCGCAATGCGGCCAGGCGGTGATTTTGTTAATGGGGAAATGCTGGAGAGATCGATCATGCCGGCCAGCAGATTACCGGCAGTCATGGCGAGCTGATTTGCGGTTCCATGCATCCTGGCGCACCAGGCTTCATAATGTCCTCTTCCTGCAAAGAGAGGGCCTGCTGTTCGATAGGCAATATTTAATGCGGATTTGCGCCATCGTGCCGGTAAGCGCCAGTAGACGATCTTCAGCGGAGGAATTAACCGGCGGCGTAATCCGTCCAGCGCTTCATGGCGTTGCCCACGGGCAACCCGGATAAAGAACCGCAAGGGCGCTGTGATTTTCCATGAAGTTGAATGAACCAGATCATTGACCGTCTTTTGCAATGACTTTTCCCGGCTGGTGCTTGCCAGAACAGTCTGTGTCAGAAGTGCCAGGCGATTTTGCAGAGAAGTAATTTCCTGATTGAGTTTGATGATTTCCTGACTGAATCTTAAATTTTCCTGATGTGCCGTAATATAGTCACCCAGCTGGGCGAATAGATTCTTTTCCAGTAATTCACTATCACCGGTTTGCCAGCGGGAAATGAGCTGCCGGATGATATCTGGTTGCGATTTGCCTATAAATAAAACACCAAGACCGTAAGAATGGGCAAATTCTATTGAAGGATATAAGGTTTTTAGCTGTTCCCATAATTTCCACACTCCAAATTCGCGTTCGTGGACATGGGTATCATGGAACAACACGATGCCTCGATCGGACAATTTGGGCAGCCAGGTTTCAAAATCGTGCTTAACGGCTTCATAGGTATGCAGGCCATCGATATGAAGCAGATCAATGGAGTGATCGCTGAATTGATCAACGGCCTGGTCAAAGGACATCTGTAACAGGCTGGAGAATTCCATGTATTTTGCTTTATGGTACGCAGACAACGATAGAAAGATATCTTCCCCATAAGGTCCGGAATGAACATCACCCTGCCATGTATCGACGGCATAGCACCGGGTGCCTAAACAATTTTCCGCGACTGCCTGACAGGCGGCAAGGTAGGAATTTCCGGAATGAGTGCCAAGCTCTACAAAAATATCCGGTTTGACTGTCGCGATCAGCCATGCCATAAATGGAATATGTCCAACCCATCCGATCGGATGCACCACTCTATCCGGTTTTATCAACATTGAATCATTTAATATTGTGGGCAAACTCATTTTTATCCTGATTGATTGCGATAGCAGTTATCTATTAGATCAAGTTCATGTGGAGCAATAAAAAGCGACTTACTGTCAGTCATCCAGCGTATTTATTTCAGGAATTTTCTGCGTATTATCACAAATTTCCATGTGTTTTCCGATGATCTGTAGTTATTTATTTTATGCAGCAACCCATTAATGCCGGTATGCGACTACACCGTTCTTACGGTGAAGCTTTCGGCAGCAGCGGCAATAAATCAGCAGCCCACCAGGCGCCTGGATGATTGTGTATCGCATGGTCTATGAACGCGTAAGGATCTTCGCCGGGTGCTGAGAAACGCAGGTAATGCGTGTTATCGCGGAATTCACATACGAACGCCATCAGTGGCGCATGGGATATTTTAGCCAGTTTGGCCGCACCGGGAGCAAAACCTCGGGGTGAACCCAGAAATGAACGGATGAGCATGGATTTGTGTGAATTGGGGGGCAGGTCGCCGGGAATGACAACCACGCCGCCCTTCTGCAGGAATCGTGCGAACCTGATGGTATTGTTTTCCTGATCGAGGATTTGTCCACCATTGAGATATCGCGCCATGGCGGCATATTTCCGGCGATAAAAGCGACGGATGCCGGGATGAACAGATGGGTTGTCGATCACATTGGAACTCATGCCGAGTATTGGAATGCCAAGCCGCTGTAGCAGTATGGTGCCCAGAATACTGCTGCCGAAATGTGCGATGAGAAAAACAATGCGCGGATTATCCTGCAACAATGCATGAATGGCTTCCAGGCCTTCGTAGACTACCGGCCAGTGAGAAATGTCACGGCCGCTGATTATGCAGGCAGCTTCCCATTCTTCGATGCTTTGCATCTGATAACGCCGGGTAACGGCCTGTGTCAATGCTAAGGCATCGGCCTGGTGCAGAATTTGCTGCATGGCTTGTTGTGTTCGTGCGTAAAGATCATTGTCCTGGAAGGAAAACTGTCGCCAGTCGCGCTGTAAATAAGCATAAAGCAAGCCGCGCCACGCTGCGATGCGGCGACCCCAGGGCAAAGGCAATCGCGCCAGCAGCGGCAGCAATAAACCGTAATCGAACGCAATCCATTGACGTTGCAGCCAGCTCAGATGAATCACGATTGCTCCCAGGTGCGTTGAAGTGCAACGATACCGATCTCAAGACCCGGTTGAGTCACTTCAAATTCAGCGCAGCGTGCGGAGTCATAAATATGGATGGCCTGTTCGCTCAGGAGAAAGACATGAACAACATAATGGCCTCTCAGCAGCTGGAGATGAGGAAACTTTACCTGAATCGTGGCAGTGCCCTGAGTGCTGCGCGCCAGACTGACCTGATCATAATAATTGCAGCAACTGGTAATATTCTGCCCGTGCGCATTATTAATGATAATCGCAACACTTGGGCAGGGTAAATCAGGGTCGGAATTGAAACTGACCTCTACCCCCAAAGTGGATACCATGCTGGACAACTGAAGCGAAGGCGAGGTTTCGCCATCTGCGGTAACGACCACACGCGTTAGTTTGGCTAATCCCGTGGATGAGGCGGGGAGCGGCTGGGTTAAATCGACTGAATCAAATAACGTCGAGCTGGTTGGTGCATCAGACTGATTCAGAAATTGCGTGTACGCCAGACACGCCTTGTCGGCTTCGTCCAGAACACGCATCTGACCGGCATCAATCCACAGTGTGCGCTGGCACAATGCTTCGACCTGATAGATATTATGGGAACAAAACAGGATAGTGATACCCTGTGCCTTAAGCGCCATGATGCGTTCAAATGATTTGCGTGCAAAAGCGCCATCTCCGACAGAAAGCGCTTCATCAATCACCAGAATATCCGGATTCACGCTGGTGGCAATCGAGAAGGCGAGCCGTACATACATGCCGCTGGAATAGGTTTTGACCGGTTGATCGATAAAATCACGGATACCTGAGAAATCGACGATTTCTTCGAACCGCTGATTGATTTCCTTTTGACTCATTCCCATGATGGCTGCGCTCATCAATACGTTTTCCCGGCCACTGAATTCGGGATTAAAGCCGGCGCCCAGCTCCAGCAATGCCGCTACACGGCCCTTGACTGAAATTTCTCCGGAAGTCGGTGTCAAGGTGCCGCATACCAATTGCAGGAGTGTCGATTTTCCAGAACCGTTGCGTCCAACGATGCCCAGTACTTCACCCGGCATGATGTCAAAGCTGATATCGCGCAATGCCCAGAATTCACGGAAATACTGGCGTTTCTCGCGCCAGAAGAACTGCTTGAGGCGATCATGGGGCTGGGTGTACAACTGGTAACACTTGCTCAGGTTTCTCGCGCGGATGATGGGTTCACATGACATCGGCAAATCCTTTCCGGGTTTTTTCAAACCAGAGCAAACCAAACCAGGCGATGCCGAACGATATAATGTAATAAACAGCCAGGCAATCCCAATTGGGTGATTGGCCCAATAACACGACGGCTCTGATCTGTTCGACAATGAATGTCAGTGGATTAAGGAACAGGTAATTTCTGATGGTTTCCGGTAGAGCGCTTAACGGATAGAAAATAGGGCTCATGAATAACAGCACGGTAAGCGTCATGCCGACAACCTGCCCGACATCACGGATAAAAACCCCAATGGAGGTCAGCAACCAGGATAACCCCATAATCAATAATAAAAATGGCAGCAGTATAATGGGTAGCCATAGGATATTCCACGAAATACCATGGCCAAATGTCAGCAAACAGACCAGTAATACAATCAGGCTGGTGCCGGCATGAAACAATGCGGCTCCCAGTGCCACCCAGGGCAGGATCTCGAGTGGGAAAATAACTTTCTTGACATAATTGACGTTGGCCAGAATCAGTCCGGGTGCGCGCGAAATACACTCGGAAAATAAATTGAATACTATCAATCCGGAAAATAAATATAAGGCAAACCCTAGCTGGTCATCACTGCTTTCCACTTGATTCAGGCGCACTTTAAATACTACGCCGAACACAAAAGTGTAGATCGCCAGCATCAGAAGCGGGGTGGCGAATGACCACAGCAACCCCAGCATGGAACCGCGGTAGCGGCCGATTACTTCGCGCTGGGTCATCTGGAGTATCAATGGATAGTGATACCAAAAGCTCAGGAAGATATTAAAAAAAGAATGAATAAGTGAACGCAAGGAAAATAGGAACTGAGTTTAATACCAATATTATCGCAGATTAACAGACAGACTGCTAAGGTGTTGGGGCGTTACGGTTGCGTCCAACCACTCATTATTCCTTCAGCAATTTGCAGTCATCCGGCCAAGATAACACATGCTAAACCCATTCTCGTTGTATAAATAGGCTAAAGAAATTATCAAAAGTTCCGTATACAGGCATCGCGTAAAAAAACAAATATGTTTAAAAAGCATATTTTTATCACTTATTTTAAAGCGATAACTTGAATTAAGTCTGCTATAGTTGCGTTTCAATGTTGTAAATAAGCAACATGTCGGGCTAAAAGTTCAGCGGCATACTTGCAAACCGCATTGGTTTTGTGCAGAATGCGACTTAACTTGGCTTTTATGGTATCTTCTGCTAGTTGGGTTGTGTTTTTGGCAGGGATTGTAAAGAGACAATGTGAAAAGTGAAAAACTTGCAAGTAATTTACTTTCGTAACTATTTTTAATTTTTATATCAAGGGAGCTCCCATGGCTATAACTAGTACACAGCAAACTGAAATCCTGAAGGTTGTTGCAGGTCTGTTCAATGCAGCGCCGGGCGGCAGTAATCTATCCGCATTAGCAGGTTTTATAGAAGGTGGAAATTCTATTAGACAATTGGCCGATGCGCTGGCTGCTAACACTTTATTCACCAATGGAGTTATGGCTGGCAAGGTGGTGACGGCTGATCAGGTTGCTGTATTGATGAATAATTTTGGTTTGACATTTGGAGGTGCTGGAAGCGCTGATACGCAAGCGCAAGCCTACTTCACACAGCAGATTGATGCGGGTGTCGGGTTTGGTGAGATCGTTTATACAGCAGTAACTTACTTGTCAGGTAGTCCAGCAGCAGAGTTTGCTGATACCGCAGCTTTATTGGCAAATAAGGCGCTGGTTGCAGAAGTGTATTCTCACACCAATTCATCCAGTGATTTGGGAGTGCTGCAATCAGTATTGATTGGCGTCACTGCAACCGGACCTGCAACGGAAGCAGATGCCTTGGCATTTTTAGCGGATAAGGGAATAGGCGACAATCCTGGCCAAACTTTCACGCTGACTAATGGTGCAGACACTATTCTGGGAACCTCCGGCGATGACTTGATCTCTGGTGAGATTGACGAAAATGCCAACATAGAGTCGACATTGAACGCAAGTGATGTGATTGATGGCGGTGCCGGTTATGATACTTTACGCATTGGCTCTAACGGTGATGGTTCTGAGATGGCCATGACGGCATCTTCAATCACCAATGTTGAAAGATTGCTGATTGTTGATGGTGATGATGATTTTGATAGCCTTGATTTAGCGGGCCGTGATTTCGAATTGGTTGAATTTCAAGCTCCTGGTACTGGTTCAAGTGTTACTGCGGAAGCCGTGGCGCTCGGTACAGCATTTAAGCTAAACGGATGGGAAGAAGATCTTACAGTCGAATTTGCTGGTGCAAGCGGCTCATCTGACAGCGCGGATGTCGAAGTTGCTAACATTGAAGATACCGGCACAGGTACGATCGACGTTCAGGGCATTGAAACTCTGAATTTGCTGGTATCGGCTGACTCCTACCTGGATGATATTACAAACTCTACCTCTGATTTAGGCACATTGGTGATTTCCGGTGCAGGTGCGCTGGAAGTTGGAAGCGCATTGGATGGCGCTACCGTTTCAGTGGACGCTTCTGCTAATACTGGCGGCGTAACGCTGGACTTCGGTTCTGCAACAGCAGACTTGACCGTAGTTGGTTCTGCGGGCGATGATTCGCTGACCTTTGGTGCTGGACAGGGCGTAGATGTGACTGCAGGTGCGGGTGATGATGTCGTTGATCTTGCAGGCGATCTGGCCAATGCAACAAACGTTGATGGTGGTGATGGAGTGGATCAAATCGGTCTGACAGTAGCTGAACTGACCGCAATTACGGCTGATCAAGCTGATTTGCTCTTGAATTTTGAGACGTTGCGTGTAAGTGATGCATTAGGTGCCGCAACCATCGACATGGATGATGTCAATAACTACAATAACATCGTTCTTGCTGCGGGTGTTTCTGGTGCTGGCGTTATCAATAACGTAGCAGATGGTGCGACAATTACTTACCTTGGTGATAATGGAGCTGGTAATCTGACAGTTGGCGATTCTACCGATCTGAATGTGGAGCTGAGCAGCGATGATGGTGCTGCAAGCCAGGATTACGGTATTATCACCAGTACGACAGCTACATCAATGAGCATTGCCTCGAATGCTGGGGACACAACAACTGCGAACATCATTGACATTACAGCCAACATTGTTCTTGAAACTCTGACCTTAACAGGTGATGCAGATCTGGATCTGTCCGGTATTGCGCTCGACAACACCGCACTTGAAACCGTTGATGCTTCAGCGATGACTGGTGCAGTTACGGTGGCTGTTGCTGGTGGCGTGACCGACATGGGCGTAGCGATCACGGGTGGTTCCGGTGATGACGTTCTGACAGGCGGTGACAGTGAAGATACCATCATTGGTGGCGATGGCGATGATACCATCTCAGGCGGTTTAGGTATCGATGCGCTAACAGGTGGTGACGGTGCCGATACATTTGACTACAATTCAGATGCTGAATCACAGGGTGTAACGGTTGATGTTATCGCTGACTTTGTGTCTGGCACTGATGTGCTCGACTTCAATGGTGTGACAGCTGGTGTTGGTACTTACCTCGGTGAGGCTTCCGGTTATGGTGCAGTATTGACCTCTCTGACTAATACTGCAGGTGATGCTGTGTTGGATAGCACTACAAATACACTGTATGTCGACGTAGATGGTAGCGGTACATTGGATAATAGTGATATAGCAATCACATTAACCGGTGTTACCAATCTGGATACAGCCGACATTGTATTCTAATCAACCACGTGAGGTGGCTTGCCGCCTCTGTTGGTAATCTAAAAACCCAACCGCTCGGTTGGGTTTTTTTTTAAAGGAGGCGCGATGGCCAAATCACCCCCCCCTTGGGCTAAAGCCAAACAAAATAAGACCGTACAACCTCAATTGTCGGCTGGTGTGCAGGCTGCACAATTGTTCGAGCAGGCAGTCGATGCCTATGATGCCAATGATCTGGTGCGTGCGGGCGCACTTACCACGAAGGCGCTTGCAGCAAAAAAAAACCATGCCGATGCACTGCATTTGCAAGGAATTCTCGACTACAAACGGGGAGAGAAACAAACAGCGAAACAGCTGGTTAGCAAAGCGATTCGCCTCAAGCAGATGGAGTTGAGTCGTTATTTCAATACGTTGTTTGTAATCGCCAAGTCGGAAGGGAATATCGAAGAAGCTGTAAAATTTGCCGAGACTGCGCTGAAGCTGACACCAAAGAGCTTTGAAGTCCTGCACAACCTCGCAGAGCTTTTCAAGGATCGCAAGGAGTACGACAAAGCACTCAAGTGGATTGAGAAATCAATCGCCTGCAATCCGAAAAATGCTGCTGGATTTATTACACTCGCCTACATTCTGAATAAACTCAACCGGCAGTCAGAAGCCTATGAAGCGTGCCAGAAGGCCGAAGCTATCGGCCTTAATGCAGATACGTTGATGCTGTCACTGGCTGCCCAGTATGTGGAATCCGGGAATCATGAAAAAGGAATGACAATCGCAAAGCAAGCGATAAAAATGAATCCGAATAATGCGGAAGGATACCATTACCTGGGTGAACTGAATCGCCAGTTTGGTAAACCTGCTGAAGCTGAAACCTGTTATCGCAAGGCACTTGCAATTCAAAAGGAATTGCCAGAGGCGTGGGCTTCGCTTGCTTTGATACGAAAAATGAAGTCAGAAGATAAGGAGTGGATCGAGCGTGCCAAAGCACTTGCTACAAGTAACGTGACAGAAGAAGGTAAGATGAAATTACGCTTTGCCATGGGGAAATTCTATGATGATACGAAACAATATGATCTTGCCTTCGATCAATATGCGCATGGTAATCAATTACAGAAACAACTAAGTGGGCAGAATTATGATCGCGCGAATTTTTCTGCAGTCATTAAAAAGCTTAAGCAAACCTATACCGCTGAAGTAATGACCCAGTTACGGGCTGGTGCCAGTGATTCACGTTTACCTGCTTTTATAGTTGGAATGCCACGTTCAGGAACATCACTGACTGAAAATATCATTGCATCCCATCCGGCTACTTTCGGTGCGGGTGAACTGCATTTCTGGGTAGAACATGCCAATAGGTATCTACAACCAATGTTGAAAGCAGACTATTCGGAAGCGTTGCTGACGGATATTGCTAACAAGAATCTGGCCTATCTGCGCCGCCAGAGTTCAACGGCAGAACGTATCGTCGATAAGATGCCGGCAAATTTTATCTATCTGGGTTTAATGCATGCTGTTTTTCCGCAGGCACGCATTATTCACACACGGAGAAATCCTGTCGACACCTGTCTGTCGATTTATTTCCAGAAATTCAATGCAGGGCATGCTTATGCCAATGATCTTGAAGATCTTGCATTTTACTATCGCGGTTATGACGAGTTGATGTCTCATTGGCGCAACGTACTTCCGCGAGATATATTTCTTGAAGTGCCTTATGAGTTGCTTATCGAAGATCAGGAAAATTGGAGTCGAAAGATTATCGAGTTCTTAGGATTGGAATGGACTGAGAAATGCATGAGTTTCTATGAGAATGAACGCAAAATTGCTACTGCCAGCAGTTGGCAAGCACGACAACCCATCTACAGAAGCAGTAAGGAACGCTGGCGCAATTATGAGAAATTTGTCGGACCATTGCTGCCACTGCTTGATTTATATGAGGTCAAAGGGTAGTAGCAATGAGTTCAAGTTCAAGTACACAAGAAAACCTAAAAATTATCGAACGTTTTATCGTCTTACTAGATAAGAAGCTAAACTCAAAGGATTTATCCGGAACGAAAGTTTTACTGGAGAAATTGACACCGATTGACTTGTCTCTGCCCATCTTCAAGAAACGCCATGCGGCATACGAATTCTATAGAGGAAATCTGAATGTTGCCGAAAAGCTTTACCGAGATCTCATAATTGAATTACCTAATGATCAATTTAATTACGTCAATGCGTTTAAGACATTAATCAAGCTTGGAAACATAAATGAAGGATTGGTTATTGCCAGCATGGCAGCAACCCGTTTTTCTGGAGACATAACATTAGTCTTGGAGCTTCTGCGCCTCCTTTTTGCTCACGGGCATTATGAAGCATTATATAGATTTACAAATGAGCTAAAAAGAAATCAGTTTCCTGAAGATTTTGATCTTTTATGGTTGCGTGCGAATGCGTTGTTGCATGGGCACCTTCAGGATAATGGAGAAATGGATTTTGAACGATGCCTTTTGCTCGCAAAACAAGATCGAAAGGAGAAAGTGGCTGATATTCTCATGAGTCTGGTGCAGGTCTGCTACAGAAACGGGCGTGACGAGAAACTTAAGACTATCTTGCCGATTGCATATGAGAATCGGCATGAAAAGCTTTCGCATTACTTGACCTTATTGGATTATCTTGAAAAGACAGGCGATCTTCGGTCTATGGGTAAACTGTTGAATGAGTCTCTTGAAAAATTTCCAGCGTCTGTTGAGATCAAGCTTTTCAAAGTTGTGTACCTTCGGCGCACTGGGTGCTCGGAGGAATTGGCAAAACACTTTGAAAGTTTTGATGTGGATGACTCATCCCCTTGCGATATGCAGATCAAGATGCATCACGAAAAAGCACGATTTTTCGAGTTACAGAATGACTATCGGTGTGCGTTCAAGCATTATGAGGAAATGAATCGTCTTGTTCTTCAGAAGCAAGGAGGACTAGAAGCTAATACACAACTTTGCCATATTAAGGATAAGATACTTGATGATTGGAAAAATCTAATTCCTTCTATGGCTGAAAAATATCATAACCAGGATAAACACAATATGTCTGGTGGCCCCATATTTTTTGTGGGATTTCCGAGATCAGGCACAACGCTTGTTGACCAGATCTTGACATCACATCCGAGCATAGAAGTGATTGAAGAGAAGCCTGTACTGCGTCAAGTAATTGATCGGATCGAAAAGTTGCATGGTGCTTATCCAAGCCTGGGCTTACTGACTATGGCCGAGCAGGAAAAGATCAATTATCGACGAATCTATGAAAGCGCACAGGATTATTTCTGTAAAACGAATCGCCCCGTTGTCGTAAACAAGCTTCCTCTCAATATTATTCAGTTGCCTTTAATTCTTGAGTTATTTCCGAATGCGCGTATCTTGGTTGCAATTAGACATCCCATGGATTCAGTGCTGAGCTGTTTTTTTCAACATTTTGAACATAACACAGCTATGGCTAATTTTTTGACTCTGGAAGGTTCAGTAAGCTTTTACCAAAAAGTCATGTCTAATTTCATGATGGTAAAGGATCTCTATCAGCATGATTTTATTTGTGTATTCCGGTATGAGGACGTAGTTAATGATCTTCAGACTGAAGCCGCAAAGATTCTATCCTTTCTCGACCTGCCCTGGAACGATGCCGTACTGAACTTTCATGAAACTGCCCTCAAACGAACGATTATCAACACGCCAAGCTACACACAAGTAACACAGCCTCTTTACAAGAGTTCGGTATACAAATGGATAAACTATGAAGAAGAAGTAAAAAGGCATTTGCATAGCTTAGGAATATTTATTAGGGCATTCGGTTATCAGTGAGAGGCGATTGGTTTTGAATTTTCTTAAAGTCGAATCAATGAAAAGCTTTTACAGTTCAGTACACCATGATGTTTTAGTAATAAAAGTATTCTATTTCTGTAGGCTTTTTTTTGTTATCCATGGATATAGGAGTGGGAACCAAACGCAAGTTTTAGGCTAATCGTATTCTTTAGCATTACCAGAGCCTAAAAACTTATCCAGTTTTTTTGGGTGCTACTTCAGGAAATCGATTGATTAAGCGTAAGAAGAAGGGTCTGGTCTTGCAATAGAGTATCTTTAATGCTGAGTTTTTTGGCTTTTGGTTAATTTCTATCGATAGCCTTTTTGTGGCATAAACTGGTTTCTTAAGTTAAACCAACCCAACCCAACCCAACCCAACCCAACCCAACCCAACCCAACCCAACCCAACCCAACCCAACCCAACCCAACCCAACCCAACCCAACCCAACCCTAATTCTTATCACTGACTGTGGATAATTGTACTACTTGCCCGTTTTATTAAACAGGCATCTGATGTTGTCAAAGCAGAAGATCGCTTCAGTAAATTGATTATGTTATATTATTTATTTTTGAAGACCATAAAATGGCATCCGCTACAGTTGATACATTAAAATTCGTCGAGAAGCTGGAAAAGGCGGACGTACAAGAGACCAGGCCGTTGCTATTGCAGAAGCCCAGAAGGATGCGTTTTCTGAAGCAATGGATTCACAATTAGTTTCCAAGAGTGATTTGATGGAAATGGAGAATCGATTGACTAAATGGAGCGTAGTGCTGGCACTAGGGCAAGTAGCGATTATTTCAGCTTTAGTTAAAGTGCTTTGATGCAACAGTATTCTATTCCACAAGCTTCTGAAGCGCTGAGTCGGCGCTCGTCCCACGCGCCATATGCTACATTCAATCTCTGTATGTATACGAGGTCTTGCATTAATGTATATTGTATTAATGTCGCAATAGTTTGACCTGACATCTGTGAACAGCTTACAATTTAAAGAAAGATAATTTTTAGGGTGATAGCCATGACTGCTGTAACATTTGATACGCTTAAATTCGTCGAAAAGCTTAGAAGTGCTGGTGTACCTGAAGAACAAGCTAAAGCAATCTCGGAAGCTTTTCGTGAAGCGACTGGCGAAGCTGATTTAGCAACCAAGCGTGATCTGAATGACTTTGAGTTAAGGGCGGAAGCACGAATTGATAAGCTTGATACCCGCATAGGGGGGGAATTGATGCTTGTAAAATGGATGTTGGGTATTATTATTGCTGCGGAAGCTATGCCGTGGTTTGTCAAGATGTTCACATAACCGGCAGATTCCCGATTTCGAGCATACCTAATGTCTCATTTGTATAGCGCAGTACAGCAAGGGGATCGGGTGCTTGTGTGATGGGTCTGCCGATGACGAGATAGTCGGCACCATTTCGGATAGCCTGCTGTGGTGTTGTGATTCGTTTCTGATCGTCCGGCGACCTGTCGCTGAGCCGGATGCCGGGTGTCACCAGACAGAAGTTATTTCCCAGTTTCTGCCGCAGATTCGCCGCTTCCTGTGCCGAGCAGACAACGCCATCGAGGCCACATGTCTTAGATAAGCTCGCCAGCCGTTCAACAATCTGTTCCGGTTCACCCCGTAGTCCAATATCTTTTAAGTCGTCCTGATCCATGCTGGTGAGCAGTGTGACGGCAATGAGTTTGGGCGCGCCGCTAGTAGGCAGGGCTTCCCGTGCGGCTGAGAGCATTCTTCTTCCACCCAGCGCATGCACGTTGATCATCCAAACATCCAGATTCGCGGCAGCCTTGCATGCGTTGGCGACAGTATTGGGAATATCGTGGTATTTCAGGTCAAGGAATATCTCGAAGCCTTTGATTCGAAGCTTCTCAATTAATGCAGGCCCTGCAGCGGTGAAAAGTTCTTTGCCGACTTTGAGCCGGCAAAGTTGCGGATCAAGCTTTGCCGCCAGTTCAAGCGCTTTCTCTGCACTGCTGAAATCCAGTGCAACGATAATGCGCGGTTCGGTCATATTGCCTGCAATCGTTATTTTCTAAAAAACTTGCTGAGCAAGGTAGATAGGTAGGTCAGAAAGACTCCCATTGCGAAAAATATCAGCAATACAATGCTTAAAGGGAGCTCGACGGGTTTATCCATCAGGTAATACTTCAGTGCTATCAGTTCGGAATTCTGGATTGCGAAACTGAGAAGCAGCAGAAAAACGACGACACGCAAAATCCAGGTCAGTAATTGCATGATGATCAGTCTAGTTAAGAAGTAGTATAAATATTAGTCAATGGGTAAGCGGGTTCTACTGAAACGATGGGTAACCGGATAAGGGTTTATCCGGTTACCGTAATATTGCTACTGTCATTTCAGCAAGATTTAACTTACTACTTTTTTTTCTTGTAATCAACCCGTTCACGCATTTCCTTACCAGCCTTGAAATGCGGAACGTATTTCTCAGGTACCTGTACTTTGGCGCCGGATTTTGGATTACGGCCCGTGCGCGGTGGGCGGTAGTTCAGATCGAAGCTACCAAATCCACGAATTTCAATGCGCTGACCTTCTGACAGACTCTTTGCCATGGCGTCAATGATCATCTTGACAGAAAGCTCAGCATCCTTAGCCGCGAGTTGCGGGAAACGTTCCGCGAGTCGGGAAATCAATTTCGATTTCGTCATGAATATTCCTTATTGATCAGTATTCTTGCTATCCATTTTGGCCTTAAGCAGGGCACCGAGACTGGTAGTGCCTGCGTTGGCAGGTGTTTTTATTTTCTGCATGGCGCTTGATTCGTCTGATTTATCCTTCGCCTTGATTGAAAGATTGATAGCGCGATTCTTGCGGTCCACATTGATGATCATGGTCTCAACTTTATCGCCCTCTTTCAGGTGAGTACGGATGTCTTCAACACGATCACGCGAAACTTCCGATGCACGTAAATATCCTTCAATATCCGGTGTCAGTGCAATCACTGCGCCTTTGGCATCGATCGATTTGACAGTGCCTTCGATGATGCTGTTTTTATCATGTTCTGCAACAAAGCTGGTGAAAGGATCACCTTCCAGTTGCTTGATGCCGAGTGAGATACGTTCACGTTCTACATCAATCGACAAAATCAGTGCTTCGATCTCATCGCCCTTCTTGTAATTTGCAACGGCTTCTTCGCCGGGCTGATTCCAGGATAAGTCCGATAAGTGAACCAGGCCGTCAATATTGCCAGGCAGGCCAATGAAAACGCCAAAGTCGGTGATCGACTTGATCTGACCGCTGACCTTGTCGCCTTTCTCGTGGGTTGAAGCAAACTCTTCCCAGGGATTGGTCTGGCATTGTTTCATACCCAGTGAGATACGGCGGCGTTCTTCATCAATCTCAAGAATCATGACTTCAACTTCATCACCCAACTGAACAATCTTTGATGGGTAAACATTCTTATTGGTCCAATCCATTTCAGATACGTGAACAAGTCCTTCAATACCTTGTTCAATTTCGATAAATGCACCGTAATCGGTCAGATTGGTGACTTTACCAAACAGGCGGGTCCGTGCCGGATAACGTCTTGATAATCCAACCCATGGATCTTCGCTCAATTGTTTCATGCCCAATGACACACGATTTTTTTCCTGATCGAATTTCAGTACCTTGGCAGTTACTTCGTCACCAATATTGACCACTTCGGATGGATGCTTCACGCGACGCCAGGCGAGGTCGGTAATATGCAGCAGACCGTCAATGCCGCCCAGATCAACGAATGCGCCATAATCGGTAATATTCTTGACAACGCCATGAACAGTTGCGCCTTCCTGCAGATTGGACAGCAGAGTTTCACGGTCAGCGCCCTGTGAGGCTTCCAGTACGGCGCGACGGGAAACGACAACGTTATTGCGCTTGCGGTCAAGCTTGATAACCTTGAACTCCATTTCCTTGTTTTCATAAGGCGTGGTGTCTTTGACAGGCCGGATGTCTACGAGAGAACCGGGAAGAAATGCGCGAATGCCATTAATCATGGCAGTCAGGCCACCTTTCACTTTGCCGTTGACCATGCCTGTTACAATCTTGCCACTTTCCATTGCTTCTTCCAGATCATGCCATGCGGTCAGACGCTTGGCCTTGTCACGCGACAGACGGGTTTCACCATAGCCGTCTTCCAGGGATTCAATAGCAACACTGATAAAATCACCCGCCTTGACTTCAATTTCGCCACGGTCATTTTTGAATTCTTCAACAGGGATGAAGCTTTCGGATTTGAGTCCGGCGTTAACAACAACAATATTGTAGTCAACACGGACAACTTCAGCGGTGATTACTTCACCAATACGCATTTCTTGACGTGAGAGGCTTTCCTCAAAGAGTGCGGCGAAACTTTCTGGAGATATAGATGCAGTAGAAGCAGTAGTCATTGTAAAAATTACCTGATTTATCATTCCATCCAAGGTGGTGCTGGATAGATTGGGTTAGTTAATAAATAATTGGAATACGAAAATTCATTTTTTTGTATTCCAATCTTAATTGTTCATGCAGATTTCATTATACCAAGAGAGCACGGTGTCTTGTGCTTGAGATATGGTCAGTGAGGTTGTATCTAACAACTTTGCATCTGCACCTTGCTGCAAGGGCGCGATGCTCCGATTGCTGTCGCGCGCATCACGTTTTTGAATATCCTGCAAAAGGTCGCTGATATTAGCATTTATTCCTTTCTCTTTCAACTGCTTATAACGACGATTTGCGCGGATATCGGCACTGGCTGTCAGAAATATTTTTAATATGGCTTCCGGGAAGATGGTCGACCCCATGTCGCGCCCATCGGTGACCAGGCCGGGAGGCTGGCAGAACGCGCGTTGCCGCGTAATTAAAGCATCCCGGATAGTTGGATAGGCTGCCAGTTGAGAAGCCAGAATGCCGCATTGCTCGGTGCGAATGGCATCTGTTACTACATTGTTTTCAAGATAGATCGCATCATTTTTGAAAGTGACGTCAAGATTATTTGTGATATCGGTCAGCGTGGGCACGTCATGGATATCGGCATGGGTTTGTATCACTTTTAAAGCGATTAACCGATAGAGTGCGCCGCTGTCCAGATAATGAAACCCGAGTTTCCTGGCGACGAGTTGGGCGACCGTGCCCTTGCCGGATGCAGACGGGCCATCAATGGCGATAACTGGGATTTTTGAGGTATCCATGGATAATCTCTATTCTTAATGAGTGAGTGCAAAAAATATTTTATTTCTGGTGAACAATGTGCGAGAACTTCTCAAAGTATTCTGGAAATGTTTTGGCAACGCAATCAGGATCGTTGATGCGAACCGGCGTGCCCAAAGATACCAGTGAAAAGCACATCGCCATGCGGTGGTCGTCATACGTATCGATCGCGGCGTCGGGTGTCAGTCCATTGCCGGGTGGAGTGATGCGTAAATAATCAGATCCTTCATCAACAATTGCGCCCAGTTTCCGTAATTCCTTGGCCATGGCAGCGAGACGATCAGTTTCTTTTAAGCGCCAGCTGGCAATATTTCTGAGCGTGGTCGTGCCGTTAGCAAATAATGCAGCGACCGCCAGCGTCATGGCCGCATCAGGAATATGATTGCAGTCCAGATCAATAGCCTGTAATGGCTTGCCGGATTGATCCGGGTGAGGGCCGCTGGCCTCGATCCAGTTATCACCCAGTTCTATATGTGCCCCCATTTTCTCGAGGGCTTCTGCAAAACGGACATCGCCCTGGGCGCTGTCACGGCCGACACCCTGAACCCGGACCGGGCCGCCGCCTATTGCACCGGCTGCCAGAAAATAAGATGCCGAGGAAGCATCACCTTCGACGATGATTTTGCCAGGACTGCGATAGATCTGCCCGGCGGGCAGGGTGAACTGCTGCCATGCCTGGCGTTCAACCTTGACGCCAAAACGCTGCATCTGTGCGAGAGTCAGCTCAATGTAAGGTTGCGATATCAGGGTGCCGGAAACGTGGATAATGGATTTCTTGCCAGTCAGTGGCAGCGCCATCAGTAATCCGGTCAGGAACTGGCTGGAAACATCACCCTTTACGGTAATCTGATTGACGTCGTTATCAAGCGCGCTGAGTGGCTTGATCTCCAGAGGCGGGAAACCTGAATTGCCAAGATAGGCGATCTGGGCACCAAGCTGACGCAGCGCGTCGACCAGATCTGCAATAGGCCGTTCATGCATGCGGGGCACGCCGGATAGCTGGTAATGTCCTTTCATCAAAGACAGTACGGCAACTAGAGGCCGGAAAGCAGTGCCGGCATTGCCAAGAAACAGATCAGCTTCCAGTACAGGAAATATTCCTTTGCCACCGATAATCTGGTAATTGTTTTTATCCGTTTGTGTGATGGAAATACCCAGTGCAGCGAGCGCTTCCAGCATGCGTGCGGTGTCATCGGAAGCCAGCAAATCATGCACATGTGTCGTGCCTTCGGCTAATGCGGATAATAAAAGAATCCGATTGGATATGCTCTTGGATCCCGGGAGCTGTATTGAGCCCTGGGCCGTTTTAACCAGCGGTAGGTCAAGCCATTTCATAGCATTTCAAATGATAAAATTGATAAATGATAGCTTAAAAATCATTTGGGAAATTTTTTTATGGACTTTATAGTGGCGTTGATACATCTGCTGGGGTCGTGCTGATGAAGATGGTTTGGAAAAAATATTTATCTGTTTACCTTGTTTAAGGTAATCTATTGCGGTAGCTTTTTACAGGAAAGCTGTTTTATTTTGCTTGTTAGACATAAAAATGATTGCCTGACACACTGATTAAACCAGTGTGCGATAAGATTATTAAGATGATTTTTACAAAAAAAGAGGTTGATTGATGGAAGATGCAGAAATTGCTTTGATGTTTTCTTTTTTGATGATTCCCGCTGCTATCTGGATGCAGCTATGGGTAAAGGGTCGCAGAGAGAAACGACAGAATGAGGTGGGAGAAGAAGAGTTTGAGAATACAGGCCGGGCATTGTTCTCGATCGTTACAGAGGGCAGCGCGGTTGTTGGTGGCCTGATTATGATTATTGTCGGATCAAGCGGCGTGATCAAATATTTTGTGAATTTCTATACGCAATAAACAGACGTAACAGTTAGTAGAATAAACCATTCTGGCCATCATCGATGGCCAGAATGGTTTTATGAATCTGATTTATCTGCTTTATCAGCGGACTTGGGTCTGGTCTTTTCCTGTTTGGGTTTTGTTTTTGTTTCGGCTGTTTTCTTGCTGGGTTTTTTCTGTTCAAATTCAAAGCCGATTTTTCCGTCTGCATTCCTGACCAGATAAGCAGAAAAGGGCCTGCCTTTTTTGGATGTGAATTTTGTGAGCAGATCTGTTTTTCCGGTTTCCAGCAGTTTGGTTACCTGCTCACGCTCGATTGGGCGATCAAGAATAATCTTTCCGGTTTTAAAGCTACAGGTGCGGGCTGCACCGACAGATTTTTCGCAGACATACTGCATGCCATGCTCGTAGACGGCATGACCGCATTTTGGGCATTTGCCCAGAGAAACCTGATCGCTGAAATCTACCTCTTCCTGATTCTCATCATCATTGCCGAAATCAAATTTCATTTCAAATGTGTCAGTGAGCTTGATATTGGCGTTAAATGACTGTCCCATTTTGCTGCGAAAACCTTGCAGAGGCCCAACTTCACGCTGGGTGATCAAGGTTTCCATTTCTTCGACTTCAAATTGACGTCCCGCCAGGATTTTCCACAGCGCGAAGTCACATTTCTGGCATTGGAATTTCTTGTAGGTTTCATGCACCACGCCGCCGCATTTAGGGCAGGATGACTTGAGTGTTGAAAAATCCCCTTCAATTGTTTCGCCGCGATGGCTTTTTGCCTGTTCGACTATGTGGCGTGTCATTTCGGCAATCTTGTCCATAAATGCACTGCGTTTTAGGTTGCCCTGTTCGATCTGGCGCAACTGGAATTCCCAATTGCCAGTTAGTTCCGGTGAAATCAGCTCTGGGATCTTGAGTCCGCGTAACAAAGTGATCAGTGAGAAAGCCTTGGCGGTGGGGTGGAGTTCGCGCCCCACGCGTTGAATATAATTCTCAAATACCAGACCTTCGATGATAGCGGCGCGTGTGGCGGGAGTGCCCAATCCTTTTGCACTCATGGCGGTACGCAGTTCTTCATCTTCCACGAGTTTGCCAGCGCCTTCCATCGCTGACAATAACGTGGCTTCATTGAATCTGGCTGGTGGTCGAGTCTGGTTTGCAATGATTTCAACGTCTTCCGTAGTGACCATTTCATTGGGCGAAATCGCGATGAGTGTGGTTTTATCGTCAGGCTCAGTCGTTTTGATCGATTTGCCATAAACGGCCTGCCATCCGGGGTTAACCAACACTTTACCTTCTGTCCTGAACGGTTCGTCTTCGACGCGCGTGATGCGCGTGGTGATCAGAAATTCAGCAGCAGGGAAGAAAATAGCGAGGAAGCGCTTGGTCACCAGATCATAGAGCTTTGCCTCCGCGTCATTCAACTTCGCGGGAATGATGGATGTCGGAATAATGGCAAAGTGATCGGAAATTTTTGTATTGTTGAAAATACGCTTGTTCGGGGTTACCCAATTAGCCGCTAGAATCTGCCTGGAAAACTTTGCATACTCTGTATTTTCCATGCTGCGCAACGTATCTTGAACGGTAGCAATATAATCTTCGGGCAATGCGCGTGAATCAGTCCGTGGGTAAGTGAGCGCCTTATGTTTTTCATATAAGGCTTGAGCCAGACCCAGCGTTGTTTTGGCAGAAAAACCAAAACGACCGTTTGCATCACGCTGTAAGCTTGTCAAATCATACAGCAGCGGACAGATTTCCTTGGTTGGTTTGCTTTCTTCATTAACCTTGCCAGGTTTTCCGTGGCACTTGTTACGGATTAACTCAGCCTTGTCCTGTGTCCATAACCGTTCGGATTTTAATTCATGATTGATTTTATCTTTTGTAAATTTTTCATCAAACCATTTGCCGGGATAACTGCCATTGCTGGCTGCGAACGTGGCATGAACTTCCCAATAATCCTGTGACTTGAATTTTTTGATCTTTTCTTCACGCTCGACAAGAATCGCCAGAGTCGGTGTTTGTACCCGGCCAACCGTTGTTTTATGAAAACCACCTTCCTGGGAATTGAAGGCAGTCATCGCGCGCGTGCCATTAATACCTACCAGCCAGTCTGACTCCGATCGGCTGACAGCCGCTTCAGCCAATGATTCTACTTCCGAATTATCCAGTAATTTTTTGAATCCTTCACGAATGGCATCCGGTGTCATGGATTGTAGCCAGAGACGCTTGATCGGTTTTCTGGCGCTCGCATGACGCATGATGTAATAGAAAATGAGCTCACCCTCTCGCCCCGCGTCACAGGCGTTGATGATAGTGTCAACATCCTTGCTTTTGATGAATTTGGTGAGCAGTTTCAGGCGGATTGCTGTTTTTTCAATTGGATTCAAATCAAAGTGCGGCGGAATGACGGGTAGATTAACGAAACTCCACTTGCCGCGTTTGACTTCATATTCTTCCGGGATAGCCAGTTCGAGCAAATGACCGATCGCGGATGACACAATATACTGGTCATTTTCAAAGTAATCCGTGTGTTTGGTAAAGCCGCCAAGTACGCGGGCAATATCGGCAGCAACCGATGGTTTCTCAGCGATGATGAGTGACTTACTCATAGTCGTGTCGTGATCGATTGCGAGTCGGCAGTGCCTTGCTGCACCGGATGATTGTTACTGAGTTGGTGTGACTGACAGGAATTGCTGTCGGGGTGATTCGAGTTTTGAACACATTGAGTCCGCTGTAATAATGATAGCTAAAGTAATAAAAAATGAGTCTGATAGTGGGCTAATGTCGATAATGAGAGTCGCTGACTATCAGTAGTTTCTCAAGGATGGTGTCATCGGTCAGTTGATTCTGTATCCAGAGTTCTGTGAGTACGATCAGTTTGATTTTCTCAAGACTTGATGATCCTTCATCCATGGCCAGAACACGGTCGATCAATAGCTCCCGTTGCAATGGGTTGATGATGTCAGCCTGCTCCAGAAAACAAATGAATCCTCTCCCTTCCGTGTCAATCTTTTCCATTTCATAGTCGGTATAACAGCGGAAAGAGTCATTTTCTGTAAAGGTAGCAGGATAATTTCCAATATCCTGCTTGGCCAGTTCCGAGAGCCAATCGAGAGTCTGACTAATATCCTCATTGGCGAACCCGGCCATCGTCAGTTTGCGTGTCAGGGTCGCAGAATCCGGATAACTACCCGAATCAAAGTAATTCTCAAATAAATAAACGAGTATATCGAACATAATAGTGTTTAATAATTACAAATCTGTCTACAGGCCCAAGGTGATGCAGTTAATTCCATGAGTCATCACTAAACCGGTAACCCTTGATTTATCAATGGGATAGGTTTATTAAATATCGAATAACAGGTGTATGAGTTAATAGTGTTTCCTTGGCGTGTTGTCAAAGCATCTGTGCTGTATGTTATTGAATTCGTTGATAGCATCCGCCAGGTAAGCTGGCAATTAAACCATCAAGCTCGAGTGTCAATAGCATGGCTGATACCGTTTCCGCCGTCAAGCCACTGCGTATGCATAATGTGTCAATGTCAACGGAATCATAGCCCAGATGCGCGAGTAAAGCGGTATTTTCTGTTGAGCATGGCATGCTGGTTTCTTTACTTTTGCTATCAGACACTATCACGGATTGATAGTTTAGTTCATCTAAAATATCCTGCGTATTTTCTACCAGTTTGGCGCCTTGCTTTATTAACGCATGGCACCCCTTGGACAAGGGAGAATGAATTGAACCCGGAATGGCCAGTACTTCACGCCCTTGCTCCAGCGCCTGTCGTGCAGTAATGAGTGAGCCGCTGCGTAATGCGGCTTCGACAACAAGACAGCCCTGGCTCATGCCGCTGATAATGCGATTTCTGCGGGGAAAATTTCGACCAATGGCTGGGGTGCCGAGCGGGAACTCGGAAATCAGGACGCCTTCCCTGGCTAATCGATGCGCTAACTGATGATTTTTTGCAGGGTAAACAATATCCAGGCCGGTGCCTACAACAGCGATGCTGGCTGCTGCGCCGCGCAGTCCACCGAGATGAGCTGCCGTATCAATTCCCAGTGCCATGCCGCTGATAATGCAGAGACCGGCGTGACTGGCTGCCTCAGAAAAAGATTCGGCATTGGCTATTCCTTGGGGAGTGGCATTGCGGCTGCCGACAACGGCGAGTGCGGATGATTTTAAAAGATTTCGCTGGCCTTTGAGATAAAGCAGGGGTGGCGGATCGGCAATATTTAATAACTGCGCGGGGTAATCGGCATCTGCCAGCGTGACAATTGAATTGGCCGGATCTTCCAGCCACTTGAGTGTGGCGGATATTTTACCGGGATCAGCTCCCTGCCTGATAGCTTTCGCGATTGGAGCCTTAACTGTCTGTTCAAGTGCGGATGTGCTCGCAGAAAAGATGGCGGTCGGGCTGCCAAAGGCAACCAGCAGGCGACGAATGGATTCATCGCCTAAACCATTGATCAAATTAAGACTCAGCCAGGATTCAATATCTGATGCCTGTTTCATGAGTGCGTTGTATCAGGGTGTTTTAACGGCATCCAGAATTTTAATGGATTGTGTGCTTTGTACGACCAAGGCATAGGATATTTTATCAAAAACCCGGAATATAAAAACCAGGCCTGTTCTTTCGTCGGGTAATTGCAGGATTTTTCCAGAAAGTGCTTTGGCATGACTTCTGCGGTAGACGGCCAGCACATGCCCCATCTCCAGTCCGTCAAGCGTGCCTTTATTCAACGTGACAATGGATCCCCGGCCGATTTCGGTAACACCGCCATAGACTGAAATCAGTCGGCCATTGATTTCAAAGTCAGGTGCGTGGGGTGAATAGTTATTGAAGATGAGCCCGGGGGAAGGAACCAGGCGATCGCCCTTGAGAATTTCTTCCGCAGCATGGGTAATAACGACTGTACTGATATCCGCAAAAGCCTTGACCCGGATGTCGCCCAGATAAGTTGCTTCAAAACCTAAGACCCGATTATCGGTATCGGGATCGACCAGCGTTTTTCCCGGACGGAAAATTTGCCATGCAGAGCCTTTGTCTTCCGGTAATCCGCTGACATATACCGTATTGTCAGTACTTAATATGACACGATTGTCGCTGGATCCCAGAATATAGGGCGCTTTATCAAGTCCGTCTTTCCCGATGACCAGCGGTTGACTCAGAAAGGGCTCGATTACTGATGCGGGAATGCTGGGAATGGCGGTATCGCCGATCTGTTCTGCACGTATTCTGGGGGATAGCTTAACAGTTTCCGGATCGCCTTTGCCTTTTATTTCTGCAAGACGCAATCGGGAGCCCTGTAGTGTTTTTTCCAATATGATGACGTCGCCTGGATAAATTTTATGCGGATTTTTTACCTGCTCACGGTTGAATCCCCATACCTGCGGCCACTGCCAGGGGTTCTGGAGAAATCGGGATGCGATGCCCCACAGCGTATCGCCGGGAACCACAACATAACGATCCGGTGCATCGTTTCGCAGCGTAGCATTCTCCGCATTGACAGGCATGACAGAAAGTAGGCCTAGGAACAAAAACATCGATATAATAGGCTTTTGCATGTGAATGACCCCATGGCAGATTAAAGTGATAAACGCGATTTGATCGGGTAATGATACGACCTAAATGTCGTATGTGGTTTGTGGAACTATACAATTTTTTCATGGCTATTCTAAAAATATTACAATATCCAGATGAAAGGCTTCATATCGTAGCTGCTCCCGTAACGGAAGTCACTGATAAAATCCGTTCATTGATAAAAGATATGGCTGAGACGATGTATGCCGCGCCAGGCATTGGTTTGGCTGCAACTCAAGTCGACGTGCACGAGCGAGTGATTGTGATTGATGCATCTGAAACCCGTAATCAATTGCTGGTTTTCGTCAATCCTGAAATTGTTGCCAGCAATGGGAATTCTGATTATGAGGAAGGATGTCTGTCTGTTCCCGGTATCTATGGGACAGTGCAGCGTGCCGAATCAATTACGGTTAAGGCGCTTGATGCGGAAGGCAAACCGTTTACCATGGATGCAAACGGATTGCTTGCCGTCTGCATCCAGCATGAAATGGATCATCTGGTCGGCAAAGTATTCATCGAATACTGGTCGCAGTTGAAACAAACTCGAGCGCTGGCAAAGTTAAAGAAGAAACAGCGTAGCATCATGTGACGAGCGGGTGTTGCTGTTCCAGTGAGGTGAGTAATTTTCCGGCAGACTCCTGAAATGTAAATCGGCTTCTTTCGGTTCAATTTATTGCCAATGCTGGCATCCGGTTGTTGTGTGAATTGATTGGCGATCTACTCACTCTCTTTGAAATGAAAATTATTTTTGCCGGAACTCCCGTTTTTGCAGCCACTGCACTTGAGGCGCTGATTGAGGCAGGACATGATATTGTCCTGGTATTAACCCAACCAGATCGGCCTGCCGGCAGGGGGATGAAAACAGTCGCCAACGCAGTCAAATCACTGGCGCAGCAGCATGAACTCACGTTACTGCAACCGTTGACACTGAAAACACCGGAACTGCCTGCACAACTGAAAACGCTCAATGCGGATGTGATGGTTGTGGCTGCATACGGAATGATTTTACCCGAGGCAATACTGAAAGTGCCTCGACTGGGGTGTCTGAATATCCATGCATCATTATTGCCTCGTTGGCGTGGGGCGGCGCCGATTCAGCGAGCGATCCTGGCGGGTGATCCTGAAACAGGTATCACGATCATGCAGATGGATGCAGGTCTCGATACGGGTACGATGCTTTTAAAAAAGAATGTGGCGATTCTTCCGAATGACACGGCGCAATCTCTGCACGACAAATTATGCATATCGGGTGCTCAAGGTATTGTTGATGCTCTGATATTGCTGGAACAGGGAAAATTGATGCCGGTTACTCAAAATGAAAAGGAAACCTGCTACGCGCCCAAAATAAAAAAAATGGAAGCGGAAATCGACTGGCAGCAACCTGCTGAACAGATAAGTCGTGCAGTGCGTGCATTTAATCCCAATCCAGGTGCTTATACGTATTTTCGTGGCGACATGCTGAAAATCTGGCAGGTACAGGCCATTCCGGGTAATTCCAGTAATTCAGGGGGAATTGTGACGATCGGGCAAAGTGGCATTGTCGTGGCGTGTGGTTCAGGTTTGCTGCAGATCGAGATCATTCAGAAACCAGGTGGCAGGAAATTGAGTGCTGCAGACTTCCTGGCTGGGTATGTCATTCGCACGGGTGAATATTTTAGCGCCGTGAATAATCCTGGTGTGTTGCATGATTAAGACGCAACTGGCTGCAGCATCAGCAATCGGCAGAGTGCTGGCTGGCGAGAGTCTGACCGGGGTATTGCAGGAAATCTGGCGGACGGATTCTACGTTATCCAGACAACAGAGGGGCGCCATTCAGGATTTAAGTTATGGTGTGCTCCGTTTTTATGGACAACTGGAAGTAACCCTTGGATTGTTATTAAAAAAAGCATTGCGTGATAAGTGCTTGTATAATTTGCTGCTGGTGGGGCTGTTTCAGTTACAGTACAGCAAAACACAATCACATGTGGTTGTTGATCAGGCTGTCTCAGCATCGCGTTGTCTGGTGAATGGAAAAGGCATGCAGGGACTGGTTAACGCAGTATTACGCAACTTTATCCGGCAACGGGAACACTTGCTGGAAAAAACGAACGAAAAAGAAGTTGGACGCTATTCTCATCCGCAATGGTGGATCGATAAATTACGGCAACAATATCCACAGAATTTTCAAGTAATACTGGCGGCGGATAACAAGCACCCACCCATGACCTTGCGGGTGAATCAGCGCAAGATCAGCGTGGAAGATTATTGCAGGCTGCTGAACGAGCAGGGCATGTCTGCGCAATTGCTATGGCAGGGGGCACTCAAACTGAGTCAACCGGTGGGGGTGGAAAAATTACCGGGTTTCTCGGAAGGTCTGATCACTGTTCAGGACGCAGGTGCGCAGCTGGCAGCGTCTTTTCTGGATGTTCAGGATGGGATGCGTGTGTTGGATGCGTGTGCCGCACCGGGTGGTAAAAGCACGCATTTACTGGAATTGGCCGAGGTGTCATTGACGGTCGTGGATAATGATTCTGCAAGGCTTGCCCAGGTACAGCAAAATCTTGAACGGATGAGAATGAAAGTAGATCATCTGGTTTGTGGTGATGCATCAAAGCCGGATACATGGTGGGATGGCCAGCTATTTGACCGGATCCTGGCGGATGTGCCTTGCTCTGCATCGGGTGTGGTGTGCCGACATCCTGACATCAAGTGGTTGCGGCGTGAGAGCGATATCCTGCAATTTTCCGCCAGCCAGCAGGCGATCCTGAATGCCTTATGGAAAACGCTGAATCAAGGTGGGCGGTTGTTGTACGTGACATGTTCAATCTTTGCCGAAGAAAACAGGATGCAGACAGATAAATTTATAAATGATCATCCGGATGCCCGTTTAATGCCACTTTCCGGGGTTGCTCTGATGGACGGGCAATTATTGCCGGATAGTCAGCACGATGGCTTCTACTATGCCTTGTTGCATAAGACCTGATGCGATGATGCAACGAGCCCGATTCCCACATATTATTATTATCGTCTGGTTGCAGATTTTGTTGCTGCCCATGGCGATCGCGCAGGGAACGGGAGGTATACAGATAAAGTCGGTCAGTTTGTCCGCAGCCGGGAGTGGTTATGAAATCGGTGCAGATACGGAAATCGTACTCAATACTACCTTGGAACAGGCGCTTGAGAAAGGCATTGTGCTTTACTTCGTAACCAAGTTCAGTCTGGTTGATTCACGCTGGTACTGGTTAAATGAAGAAGTAGCCCGGGGTAAGTTGAGAGTTGGCCTGAGATATTATGCGCTAACCCGTCAATATCGGTTGAGTCACCCTTCTTACGCGCAAAGTTTTCATACGCTGGAAGAAGCGTTACAGGAGTTGAGTCAGTTACGGAACTATCCTCTGACTGTTAAATCGGAATTAAGGCAGGATGTCGAATATGTTGCTTCACTGCGGGTTTGGCTGGATTTAACGCGCATGCCAAAACCATTCCAGGTTGAGGCACTGGGTTCCAATGCATGGAATCTAAGCTCGGATACTCTGGAATGGCGGATGAAACTGCCATTACCATCGCAGCCGTTTCATATTGAAAGGTATCCATGAAATACGTACTGATAATCGGTGCAGGATTGGGTGCGGTAATGCTTTTCCTGCTGGCGACTGCCGGTGCCAATACGGAATTTCTTGAGCGGCGCTATCGGTTGCTGCTGGCGATAAATATTGTTTTTGTGCTGTTTCTGATGGTTGTTGTGGGGTACTTGCTGTGGAGATTCAGGCGTCGGCTCAAATCAGGTGTTTTCGGCTCCAGGCTGGCTTTACGCCTGCTGCTGATCTTCTCACTGATGGCGATTTTGCCAGGCGCATTGGTTTATACGGTATCGGTTCAATTTCTGGAAAAAAGTATCGAATCCTGGTTTGATGTCAAGGTGGACCGGGCACTTGAAGGCGGCATGAATCTGGGGCAGACCATGCTGGAGAATCTGCTGGGAGAGTTACAGAAAAAAGCGCAGACAGCCGCTCTGGCGCTCTCTGATCCTCTGGTGCCACCATTGGTGACATTGAATGAACTATTGTTGCAATCCCAGATACAGGAAGCAACCTTGTTTAATCAGGAAGGCAAAGTTATTGCGTTTGCGAGTGAAAATAATCTGTCATTGTTTCCCGAAATGCCGAATGCAGCGGTAATGCGGCATATCAGAATTCAGAAAGCATACAGTTCAATCGAGACGGTTGCAGAGAAAGGGTTGTATCTGCGAGTGGTTGCGCCGGTTAACGTACTGAGTCTGAAAGAGGATATTCGGGTCCTCCAGCTTTTGCAGCCGGTTCCCGTGCAACTGGCGCAGGATGCAGAAACGGTGCAACTGGGTTATCAGGATTATCAGGAGCTTTCGCTGTCTCGTCAGGGATTGACGCGGTTATACAGTGTCACGTTAACACTGACATTGCTGTTATCGCTTTTCTCGGCACTGGCGGCTGCCTCGTTGCTCAGTGAGAGATTGAGTGCGCCATTGGGTATGCTGGCTGAGGGCACGCGAGCAGTTGCTCAAGGTGATTATAGTCGCCGTCATCTGGTTCAAAGTAGAGATGAATTGGGCATACTGACTGAATCCTTCAATCTGATGACGCAACAACTGGAAGAGGCGCGCGCAGTAGCGTTGCATAATCAGCAGGAGGTGGAAAGTGCACGCGCTCACCTGGAGAGCATTCTGGCCAACCTGTCTTCAGGTGTGCTGGTATTTGATGACCGATTGATTTTATCCAAGGCGAACCGGAGCGCGGAACAGATTCTGCAGGTTCCAATAATCAGCCTGGATGGCTCGGTCATTGATGGTTGCGTGGACAACGAATCACAGCTGAATACCCTGATCACTGAAATCAGGGAGGGCTTTAATTCTGGCGAGGCAGGCGTCTGGCAGCGTCAGATAACACGTGTGGCAGAGGGTGTTAATCAGATGTTGCTCCTGCGCGGAACACGTTTGCCGGAGGTATCAGGCGGTGGCGGCGTGGTGGTTTTTGATGATATTACGAATCTGCTGCAGGTACAGCGTGCTGTTGCCTGGGGTGAAGTGGCGCGTCGGCTTGCGCATGAAATTAAAAATCCGCTGACGCCCATACAATTATCGGCGGAAAGAGTGCTGCACAAGCTGGTTGGTAAGCTGGATGAGGCAGATGCAAGAATATTGCGTCGTTCAACTGAAACCATTGTCAATCAGGTTGAAGCCCTGAAAAGAATGGTTAATGAATTTAATCAATATGCGCGGATTCCGGAATTGGAGTTGCGCCAGATGGATTTTAATCGATTGGTACGGGAGGTTATTTCGCTCTACGAGACGGCGAATATGGAAACGGAAGGGAGTGTCAGCATAAAAATCAGGCAATCGCTGGCGGATAATTTACCGGCCGTTAATGGAGATCCCGCCCAGTTGCGGCAAGTGCTGCATAATTTGCTGCAGAATGCGCAGGATGCATTGGTTGATATATCGGAGCCGGTCATTGAAGTATGCACCGAGATGGTGCATGGTGGCGTTCAATTGAGTGTGCGCGATAACGGGTGCGGTTTCTCAGATGAAATCAAATCGCGTGTTTTTGAGCCTTACGTGACGACTAAGTCAAAGGGGACGGGACTTGGATTACCGATTGTTAAAAAAATAGTTGAAGAACATGGCGGCTTCATTCATATTGAAAATATTAAACCCCATGGTGCACAAATTTCTATTATCCTGCCGACGGTGGAAAAAGATACGCTGGCAGCGCGGTCAGTAACAAGTTGACATGAGATTTATTGAAGTTTAATAGAAATGGTACTGTGAATGAGTTAATTTAAGTTTCGGCAGCGGAGAAAATTCTGGATGATGACAAATAACACAATACTTGTTGTTGATGATGAAATTGGTATACGGGAGTTGCTGTCAGAAATTCTACGCGATGAGGGGTATCGTGTCGCGCTGGCAGAGAATGCAGAACAGGCTCGTCTCTGGCGGAGTCATACACGTCCGGATCTGGTACTGTTGGATATCTGGATGCCGGATACCGATGGCATTACGTTACTGAAGGACTGGGCAAGCAATGGCATGTTGACAATGCCGGTTATTATGATGTCCGGGCATGGCACCATTGATACGGCTGTTGAGGCAACGCGCATTGGTGCATTTGGTTATCTTGAAAAACCCGTACCGTTGCAGAAATTATTGAGTACAGTCAGCAAAGCGATGCGGGGTGGTCAGAACAAGCAACAATCCGCACTGTCGCTGGCCAGCCTGGGTAAGGGCGCCCTGATTGCTGAGTTGAAAAAGAAACTGGAACAAGTGGCGAACTTGAAGACGCCCCTGTTGCTTATGGGTGAGCCTGGTGTGGGTGTTGAGATATGCGCGCGGTTCTTGCATCGTCCGAATACGCCGTGGGTGGAGCCTGAAACATTGGGATCGCTGGCAGAAGCGCCGCTGGACTTGCTGGAGCAGGCGCGCGACGGATTGTTGTTTCTTAAGGATATTGGTGAGCTGAGTAAGCTGGGTCAGAAAGGTCTGCTGCTATTGTTGAGCAAGCTTGAGAAATATAACGTGCGCCTGATTTGCGCAACGTCCCAGCCACTGGCGGAATTGACATCCCAGGGTGTTTATCATCCAAAACTGTATGAACTGCTCAGTAGTCTGAGTATTGGCATTCCGGCACTAAGGGCACACCGGGAGGATATCCCTGATCTGGCAAACCAGATTTTATCGCGGTTTGTTGAATCAGGCGAAGCCTCATCAGTGCTGAAATTCAGTACCGCTGCGCTCAATTGTTTACGTAATTATGAGTGGCCTGGCAATCTTACCCAGCTTACGGGCGTTGTGCGTTCTCTGGCATTCACCTGTACGGGTGATGAAATCTCTGCTGAAGCAGTACAGCAGGCAATGGTTTTTCCGGAATCAACTTCTGTGTCATCAGCTCCTGATATCCCGCTTGATCTTTCATTGCGTGAAGCGCGTGATCTGTTTGAGAAAACTTACTTTGAAAGACTGATCGATCAGGAGAACGGCAATATGACGCGTGTCGCCGATCGGGCCGGGCTGGAACGCACACATCTTTATCGTAAAATAAAATTATTGGGAATTAAACTGCGGGGAAACTGATTCTATAAGGAATCTGATGGCTACAGGACTGGTTTTTATCAGTTTAGTGAGGACTTGTAGTTGTCGGATGACCTATCTTCAGGGATAATATCAACTTTGCCAATCCGTCCCGAAGCGGCACGGATGATAGGCTATTTTCATTTGTGAATATAAGGGAGTTAGTATCGATGGGTACATTTAAGGATTTTGACGCGCCGGTATTTAAAGATTTGACCAGTGCAATTCGTGCATTGGCAATGGATGCCGTGCAAAAAGCCAATTCAGGCCACCCCGGCATGCCAATGGGAATGGCTGAGATTGCTGAGGTGTTGTGGATTCACCATCTGCGTCATAATCCTGGCAATCCAGAGTGGTTTGATCGTGATCGGTTTGTTCTTTCCAATGGGCATGGATCGATGCTGATTTATGCTTTATTGCATCTGACGGGTTATGATCTGCCGATGGAAGAAATCAAGCGCTTCCGCCAGTTTCATTCCAAGACGCCCGGGCATCCGGAATACGGTTATACGCCAGGCGTGGAAACCACGACAGGCCCGTTAGGTCAGGGTATTACCAATGCGGTTGGCATGGCGCTGGCAGAAAAAGTGCTGGCCGCTGAGTTTAACCGCCCTGGCTATAATATTGTCGATCACAACACGTATGTTTTTCTGGGTGATGGCTGCCTGATGGAAGGCATCTCCCATGAAGCCTGCTCGTTGGCTGGCACGTTGGGACTGGGTAAGCTGATCTGTTTTTACGATGATAACGGTATTTCCATTGATGGCCATGTGGAAGGCTGGTTTACAGATGATACACCGAAGCGTTTTGAAGCCTACGGTTGGCATGTAGTGCCGAACGTAAACGGGCATGACCCGGTAGCGATTGAGGCTGCAATCGAAGCGGCCAAGCGGGTCAACGATAAACCCTCGATGATTTGCTGTAAAACGGTCATTGGATTGGGTTCGCCCAATATGGCCAATACGCATTCAGTACATGGCGCTGCCTTGGGTGACGCGGAAATTGCCGCTGCCCGTCCGCACATTGGCTGGCATCATCCACCTTTTGAAATTCCGCAGAACATTTATAGCGCGTGGGATGCGAAAGAAAAAGGAAAAAAACTGGAAACTGAATGGAACCAGAAATTTGCTGAATATGCAGAAAGATACCCCGCTGAGGCAGCTGAGTTTAAGCGCCGTATGGCCGGTGATTTGCCCGCAAACTGGAAGAGTCATGTAGAGAGTGTTATCAATCAGGTCAATGCCAAGGCGGAAACGATTGCGAGCCGTAAGGCGTCACAGAATACAATCGAAGGATTGGCGCCAGTTTTACCAGAATTGCTCGGCGGTTCTGCTGATCTGGCTGGGTCGAATTTGACACTCTGGTCAGGTTCCAAGGGAATCAGCCGGAAAAATGGTGGAAACTATGTTTATTATGGGGTGCGCGAGTTTGGTATGAGCGCCATGATGAATGGATTGTCACTGCATGGCGGCCTGATTCCTTACGGCGCTACCTTCCTGATGTTTTCTGAATATGCCCGTAATGCACTGCGCATGGCGGCATTGATGAAAATTCGCAATATATTCGTATTTACCCATGATTCAATCGGTCTGGGTGAAGATGGTCCAACACACCAGCCGGTAGAGCAGACGGCGACATTACGCTATATCCCCAATATGGATGTATGGCGGCCTTGTGATACTGTTGAATCAACCGTGTCATGGGCGCGCGCGATTGAGCGTAAGGACGGTCCTTCAACATTGATATTCAGCCGTCAGAATCTGCCGTTCCAGAAACGTGATGCAGCAACGATTAAGCAGATTGATCAAGGAGGCTACATTTTATCCGAAGCAGGCAATGGACAGCCTCAGGCGATTCTGATCGCGACAGGTTCCGAGATTGGCCTGGCCATAAATACGCAGAAGGCACTGGCTGAAGAAGGGATTCATGTGCGCGTTGTTTCCATGCCATGTACCAATGTATTCGATCGTCAGGAACCATCTTACAAGGCAAGTGTCTTGTTAAAGGGTGTCAAACGTGTTGCCATCGAAGCAGGCGTGACAGATTTCTGGCGCAAATATGTTGGGCTGGACGGCGCTGTGGTCGGTATTGACAGTTTCGGTGAATCGGCACCTGCTGACGTGTTATTCAAACATTTTGGTTTTACCGTCGAGAACGTGGTTAAGACAGTCAAAGGAATTCTCTGATTTTATATAAGCAATTGGGTGAGATGGACTCACCCGGAAACACAAGATTTTTATTCAAGGAGTTTTGGTATGACAATTAAGGTTGGTATTAACGGGTTTGGGCGTATCGGACGCATGGTTTTTCGCTCCGCAGTACAGAATTTTCCTGATATTGAAATAGTTGCTATCAATGATTTGCTGGAGCCGGATTATCTGGCTTATATGTTGAAGCATGACTCGGTGCATGGCCGTTTTCAGGGCGATATTTCAATTGATGGTAATACACTGGTAGTCAATGGCAAGAGAATTCGCTTGACCGCCATTAAAGATCCGGCAGAATTGAAGTGGAATGAAGTGGGCGCAGACGTCGTGGTTGAATCAACCGGTCTGTTTCTGACCAAGGAAACCTGTGAGAAGCATCTGACGGCAGGTGCCAAGAAGGTCATCATGTCAGCACCTTCCAAGGATGATACGCCCATGTTTGTTTATGGCGTAAATGATAAATCCTATAAAGGCGAAAAGATTATTTCGAATGCATCGTGCACGACAAACTGTCTGGCGCCGATTGCCAAAGTGCTAAACGATACCTGGGGTATCAAGCGCGGTCTCATGACAACGGTGCATGCAGCGACAGCAACGCAAAAGACAGTGGATGGCCCATCGAATAAAGACTGGCGTGGTGGCCGCGGTATTCTGGAAAATATTATTCCATCCTCGACCGGTGCAGCCAAGGCAGTGGGTGTCGTAATTCCTGAATTAAATAAGAAACTGACCGGTATGGCTTTCCGTGTTCCGACATCGGATGTGTCGGTGGTTGATCTGACCGTTGAACTGGAAAAAGACGCTTCCTATGAAGATATCTGTAAAGCCATGAAAGCTGCTTCAGAAGGTTCAATGAAAGGCGTTCTGGGTTATACCGACCAGAAAGTCGTGTCAACCGATTTCCGTGGTGAGAGCTGTACTTCCATTTTTGATGCTGAAGCAGGCATGGCGCTGGATAAAAGCTTTGTGAAGGTCGTTGCATGGTATGACAACGAATGGGGCTATTCGACAAAGGTTCTGGAGATGGTTCGTACTGTTGCCAAGTAACTCCTGCCTGGGAAGGAATAAAGTCTTTCCATGGAATTAATCCTTAAGCAATATAAACTCATCTTAAATAAGACATAAAGGGTAGCATTTGCTATCCTTTATTTTTACTTTAGACAATTTTGGAGTTCATCGTGTCTGTTATTAAACTTGTTGACCTTGATCCTAAAGGTAAACGTGTATTTATTCGTGCCGATCTGAATGTGCCGGTGAAAGACGGTAAAGTCACATCGGATGCGCGCATTACTGCTTCCATGGCAACCATTAATCATTGCCTTAAACAAGGCGCCAGAGTGATGGTCACTTCTCATCTGGGACGTCCTGAAGAAGGCGTGTGGACTGAAGAGAATTCGCTGAAACCGGTTGCCGATAATATTGCAGGTCGCTTGGGAAAACCGGTTCGTTTAATTAAGGACTGGGTCGATGGCGGTTTTGATGTGGCTGAAGGCGAACTGGTGGTGCTGGAAAATTGCCGCATTAACAAAGGCGAGAAAAAGAATTTAGAAGAAACTGCCAGAAAATACGCCAGCTTGTGCGATATATTTGTAATGGATGCATTTGGAACAGCTCACCGTGCGGAAGCATCCACACACGGCATCGCTAAATATGCGCCAGTGGCCTGCGCAGGGTTTCTGCTGACTGAAGAACTGGATGCGTTGACCAAGGCACTGCTCAATCCCGCCCGTCCGATGGTTGCGATTGTTGGCGGATCAAAAGTGTCAACCAAGCTGACCGTGCTGGAGTCATTGGCTGAGAAGGTTGATCAACTGGTGGTTGGTGGTGGCATTGCCAATACATTTTTGAAGGCAACCGGCAAGAATGTCGGAAAGTCGCTGTGCGAGGATGATCTGGTTCCCACAGCCAAAATGCTCATGGATAAGATGACCAGACGAAATGCGTCAATTCCGATTGCAAGCGACGTTGTGGTTGGTAAGAAGTTTGATGCCAACGAGCCTGCCGTGTTGAAAGACGCGGGCGATGTCAATGACGATGACATGATTTTTGATATCGGACCAAAGAGCGCTCAGGAATTAGTGGATATTATTATGAAAGCGGGTACGGTTGTCTGGAACGGCCCTGTCGGCGTATTTGAGTTTGACCAGTTTGGTGCCGGCACCGAAAAGATCGCACGAGCCATCGCAGAAACAAGCGCTTTCACGTTGGCTGGCGGTGGTGATACCATTGCAGCTATCCAGAAGTATGATATTTATGACAAAGTATCTTATATATCAACAGCCGGCGGTGCTTTCCTCGAGTTTCTGGAAGGTAAAAAATTACCGGCTGTTGAGATACTGGAAATGCGCGCTAAAAATTAACTAATAAAGAAGACAATGATCCGAAGAACAAAGATAGTCGCAACGCTGGGCCCTGCCTGTGGTGATCCGAAAGTACTGGAACGTATGATTCTGGCAGGTGTGGATGTTGTTCGGATTAACTTTTCACATGGTACGCGCAAGCATCATATGGAATATGCGGAGATGACGCGTGCACTGGCGCGGGCGGCGGGTCGTACTGTCGGCGTTCTCGCGGATTTGCAGGGTCCCAAGATTCGTGTTGGCAAATTTGAACATGGGAAGATCAAGCTGGAAGTTGGCGACAAGTTTATTCTGGATGCTAACTGCGAATTAGGTAATCAGGAACGGGTTGGGCTGGATTATAAAGAGTTGCCGAATGATCTGGAAACCGGAGCAACGCTGATGCTGGATGATGGTCGCATTGTGCTGGGTGTGTCAACGGTGAAAGGCCATCAGGTTTTTTGTGTGGTCCAGCAAGGTGGCGTGTTATCCAATAACAAAGGGATCAATCGGAAAGGCGGCGGACTAGGCGCGCCAGCACTGACCAATAAGGATCTGGAAGACATCAAGACGGCTGCGGCATTTGATGCGGATTATCTGGCCGTTTCCTTTGTGCGTTCCGGCGATGATATTCTGCAGGCGCGTAAATTAATGCAGGAAGCCGGTGGTAAAAGCCTGATCATGGCGAAGATTGAACGCTCGGAAGCGATTCTAGCGCTGGATGACATACTGGAAGCATCGGATGCCATCATGGTTGCGCGGGGTGATCTGGCGGTTGAAGTCGGGGATGCCGCTGTGCCGGCTTTACAAAAAAGAATGATCCGTTCAGCACGCGCCAATAATAAACTGGTCGTGACTGCAACGCAGATGATGGAGTCGATGATAACGAGTCCAATCCCAACGCGCGCTGAAGTATCCGATGTTGCCAATGCGGTACTGGATGGAACGGATGCTGTCATGCTGTCAGCCGAATCCGCCGCCGGGGAGTATCCGGTTGAATCGGTTGAAGCAATGGCAAGGGTGTGTCTGGAAGCGGAAAAGGAATATCTGGTGAATCACGATCGACGCATGCCGACTGTTCATCCCGCGACGATTGAAGAGGCGATTGCCCGTGCGACGATGTTTACAGCCAGCGGTTTGCAGATCCGTGCGATTGCCGCGTTGACCCAGAGCGGTATTACTGCGCTGCTCATGTCACGAAGAAGCTCAAAAGTACCGATCTTTGCGTTGAGCCCCCATGAAGGTACCCGGCGCAGAGTCACATTATTCCGGGGCGTTTATCCGGTAGAGTTTGGTGAAGGACTCAACGACCCGGAAGTCATATTAGGACTTGCTGAAGATGAATTGCTCAAACGCGGTGTGGTGCGCAACGGCGATATCATGGTCATGACGATTGGCGAGCCGGTTGGAAAGACAGGGGGAACCAATACCATGAAGATTATCAAGGTTGGTGAAAGCAAGGCTAGGAAAAGCTGACGGCAGTTTGTACAGGTCTGCTATTGAAAAAGCTAATTAAGCAGGTTCTGTAAGATTTATACTACTATTCATAATCAAAACTTAAATTAAGACAATTCTGTGAAGGAGATTTAAATGGCACTTGTATCATTAAGACAACTACTCGATCACGCGGCAGAGAACAGCTACGGCCTGCCTGCTTTTAATGTCAATAATCTGGAACAGATCCAGGCGATCATGCAGGCAGCGGATGAATGTAACAGTCCGGTGATCATGCAGGGTTCTGCCGGAGCGCGGAAGTATGCCGGTGAAGCATTTTTACGCCATTTAATTGAAGCAGCAGTTGAAGCTTATCCACACATACCGATCGTGATGCACCAGGATCATGGCGCTTCTCCATCCGTCTGTGTCAATGCGATTCGCAGCGGCTTTTCAAGTGTCATGATGGACGGCTCCCTGCAGGCGGATGCCAAGACACCATCGACCTATGAATATAATGTGAAAGTTACATCGGAAGTTGTCGGCATTGCGCATTCAATCGGTGTTTCTGTGGAAGGTGAACTGGGTTGTCTGGGCTCGCTGGAATCCGGCATGGGAGAGGCGGAGGATGGGCACGGTGCGGAAGGCGTGTTATCCCATGACCAATTGCTGACAGATCCGGAAGAAGCTGCTGATTTTGTCCGTAAAACCGGTGTGGATGCCTTGGCGATTGCTATCGGAACCTCACACGGCGCGTACAAATTTACCCGTAAACCCACGGGCGATATTCTGGCCATCCAGCGCATCAAGGAAATCCATCAGCGCATTCCCAATACCCATCTGGTCATGCACGGTTCCAGCTCGGTCCCGCAGGAATGGCTGGAAATCATCCGCCAATACGGCGGTGACATTAAAGAAACCTATGGCGTGCCCGTGGAAGAAATCCAGCAAGGCATCAAGTATGGCGTGCGCAAGGTCAATATCGATACCGATATCCGTCTGGCCATGACCGGTGCGATCCGCCGCAGCCTGGAAAAAGACAAAAGTAACTTTGATCCGCGTAAATTCCTGAAGGAAGCAACTGCAGCAGCCAAAGACATCTGTAAAGCCCGTTTTGAAGCCTTCGGCTGTGCCGGACAGGCTGGCAAGATCAAGCCAATCTCTATGGAAAGCATGGCTAACCGCTATGCAAAAGGTGAGTTGAACGCCATTATCAAGTAAGTTAAAACGAGTAGTATTCAATAAGCCTATGATTGATTGTGCGGTCTTGCATGATCAATCATAGAGTCCTGATTAGAAAGTTTTTGTAGTATTCCGTAAGTCTTGCATTCCGATCCACACCGCATCACCTGGACACAATTCAGAATGTGATTTTCGTCTTTTTTCTATCGGTTGGTTCATTCTGTTTTGTGGATCAAGATTGATTTGATATGATGAAAGTCCAATTAATTAATTGCCTTAAAACATAAGGGAATATCGTGAGCATTACCGTATTAGATTTCATTGTTGACGTAAATTATCGCGTTATTTCGGAAGCCTAATCAATGTATGAGCAACGATGTATTGCTTTCATAGACATCCTCGGATTTGGAACTCTTATTGAAGAAAGCGCAGGAAACATTAACCTTCAGAAGATGATCTATGATGCTCTTGATTCTCTTCATTCTCAGAGAATTAATGATGAGCTCTATTCCAGAGTAAATGAGGAGCTAATTCCACCAGAGGAATTGGTTAATGTTAGAGAAATAGCAGCAATCTTCAACCAGCAATTAAAACTAGCCCATCCTGTTTTAGTTACCTTCTTCTCTGACAGCCTTGTCCTTTCCGCCAAAGTAGAAGATGTCATCGCATCTCAACTAGTCTTAGATATAGTTGCAAAGCTAAGCCTTCGACTGTGGCAAGACCACAATTTATTAATTCGAGGCGGGATAACCATTGGCAAGCTTCTGCATAAAGAAAATGGCCCGCTTTTTGGACCGGCCATGAACAGGGCATACTTTCTGGAGTCCGAGAAAGCAATAAACCCACGCATCCTTATTGATAAAGTATGCTTCGAGCATTATCTAAAAGTAGAAACATTTGAACCCCTGAAATCGCTTATAAACAGCGACGGGGAGTTTCACTATATGAGCCTAGCAACGGCTTTTAGACATACTATTAATGACAGCACCGAAGCTCTAGCTGGCGACAAGGTTCTAGTAAGGCATAGACTATCTTTGGCTAGCACTGTTGAGCAGCTTTTAAGAATTGAGAAAAACCAGTCTGATGGAAAAATAAAATCGAAATATATTTGGCTCATCCAAGAAATTGAAGAAATGGCTCCTGAAATAGGGGCTTCCTAACAAGTCATTCCCATCGACGCCTTCGGCGCGGCAGAATTCAAACATTAGATTTTTAAGTATGCTATCAAAAATTATGATTGCTTCTCGGGTGGCATATAACCCACCGGCTGCTCCGCACCCGAGCCAAAGAAGTGTGCTTCCAGTTGCTCCGCCAGATATTTGCGCGCCTTGATATCGGAAAGATTCAGGCGGTTTTCGTTGACTAGCATGGTCTGGTGTTGAATCCACTGGCTCCAGGCTTCCTTGGAGACGTTGTCAAAAATACGTTTGCCCAGTTCGCCGGGGTAGGTTTGAAAATCGAGCCCTTCGGCTTCACGACCCAGCTTGATGCAGTTGACCATTCTTGCCATTTAATTCTTTCTCCCGATAAATCAGACAGGGTATTCAAGTTATAGATGTTTGACAAACACTTTTGAGCGGCGCTGGTAATTGTATAGATTTTGCTTGGCTTTGGGCAACTCGGACGGCGTGGTTTCGGTAAAGCCGTGTTCAATGAACCAGTGCGTGGCATGTGTCGTGAGTACAAACAATGTGTGGATGCCCTGGGAAACAGTTTTGCTTTCGATGTATTTGAGCAGGCGGTTGCCATGTCCCTGATCGCGGTAATCCGGATGGATCGCCAGGCAGGCGAGTTCGCAGGTATTTTCTTCGGGAAACGGATACAGTGCGGCGCAACCGAGGATAATGCCGTCGTGCTCGAACACCGTAAACCGGTCGATTTCAATTTCCAGTAATTCACGGTTACGCCGCACCAGTATGCCCTCGGTTTCCAGCGGTTCGATGAGTTGCAGGATACCGCCTACGTCTTCGATTCTTGCCTTCCGGAGTGCCTGCAGTGTCTCCTGCGAGATCATGCAGCCGATGCCATCATGCGTGAACAGCTCTTGAATAATGGCACCATCGCTATGCCGACTGATCAGGTGTGCGCGGGCCACGCCCATTTCACAGGCTTTTGTCGCGTAGTGCAGCGATGGCTTGATGCTATCCGGCACTGAATGAGCGGTTGCCTGTGTCTTGCTGTCCAGTAATGATTTGCAGTCCGCCACCGTGAGTTCGCGCGGTAAGCATGGCGGCTTATCGGCAGAGGATTTATCGGGTTCCAGTGCATTCAGAAGAAAAATCAGCTTTTCCGCGCGCAGTGCAATGGCGACTTCGGTAGCTACATTTTCCATGGCCAGATTAAAAATCTCACCGGTTGGCGAATAACCCAGCGGTGAGATGAGTGCGACATCATTTTGTTCCAGACGGGCATGAATGGCCTGGGCATTGATCTTGCGAACTTTTCCGGTGTGCATCAAATCAATACCATTGATAACCCCATAGGGGCAGGCGGTGACAAAATTTCCACTGGTGACACGGATGGCCGCATTGGCCATTGGAGAATTGGGCAGACCCATTGACAGCAATGCGGCAATTTCATGGTGAACGCGTCCTACTGATTCCTTGACACACTGCAATGCGGCGGGATCGGTTACACGTAATCCCATGACTGATTGGGTTTCCAGTTGAGATTCATCCAGGCGCAGCTGAATCTGCGGACGTGCGCCATGGACGAGCACCAGCCGGACGCCCAGACTGGCAAGTAAATTGATATCGTGAATGAAGCTGACGAACTTTGCATCCGTGATCATTTCCCCACTAAAGCCAATGACGAAGACTTTTCCCCGGAATGCGTTGACATAGGGAGTGACCGAGCGGAACCAGGCAACAAAATCAGTAGTAGAGTTCATTATGTAATCAATTTGAATGATCGGATCGGGTGAGTAGCCTATGATAATTTATTTGCGGTTAATAATCGCCCCACAATGCCTGCATTGCTGAAACAGTTGCCAGCGCCGCGCTTTCTGTGCGGAGTATGCGTTTTCCGATGCGCAATGGAATGAAGCTGGTATGTTTGATGGCATCTTCTTCCTCCGGAGTAAAACCGCCTTCAGGCCCGATGGCAAGTGCGATAGTGGCATCAGCAAGGGGTTTGGGTATGTTTCTCAAGCTTTCATCGGCGGTTGGTGAAAGCATGAAATATAAACTATGGGCCGGTTTGCTGCTCTTCTTGTTACCGAGCCATTCGTTCAAAGATGTCATGGGTAAAAGCTGCGGTACCTGATTCCGGCCACATTGCTCGCAGGCGGCAATGATGATTTTCTGCCAGTGCTGCATGCGTTTTGATGCGCGCTCATCAGAAAGGCGCACAACGCTCCGGGCGGCGGCAATGGGTTGGATGCGGGTAACGCCAAGTTCTACCGATTTTTGTATAATCCAGTCCATTTTCTCATTCACGCATAGGGCTTGCGCCAGCTCGATCCGCAGTGGTGATTCGCATGAAATATCATGAAATGCATCGACTGATACGGTTGTGGCGGATTTGCTGGTATCGATGATGTGTGCAGAGAATTCCCCGCCATTTCCATTGAATAATGTGATGTAATCCCCTGCCTTCAGCCGCAGTACGCGCGATGCATGGTGCCCGCTATCGGCTGGTAGCGCAATGACCTGTTTAACGGTAATCGCTGCGGGGTGATAAAAGCGAGGGGGCATGGTCAAGTCTGGCTGGGCAAGTAACAATTTCAGGTAATCAACTCATGATAATATAACACGATAACTGATGCGCATTAGTTCGTGTTTTTTCATGCGAATACAAAGAAATGATGGGTCATGTTTTCTGGTCGGATTGACCAGATCGGGAAACGGGAAAGTTAAGGATTAAATTGGCGGGTTATATATTTTTAATACAGGTAGCGGCAGGGAGACAGAGAGATGGCAAGTTTGGAAACGCCGGTGTGTGAGTTTGGTTGGAAAGCGATTGATTTTGATCTGTTGGGTGTTGATGGCAAGCGCCATAATTTAGCTTCAGCCAAAGGAGAGAATGGATTGCTGGTCATGTTTATCTGTAATCACTGTCCTTACGTGAAAGCCGTGCAGGACCGGATTATTCGCGATGTTAATGAACTGATTCCACACGGAATTAATGCCATTGCCATCATGTCGAATGATCCGGCTGATTATCCCGAAGATTCGTTTGAAAATATGGCACGAGTGGCGAAACAATGGAATTATCCTTTCCCCTATGTATGGGATGAGACCCAGGAAATTGCCAAACGATATGGCGCTGTGTGTACCCCAGATTTCTTTGGTTTTAATAACAAGCTTGAATTGCAGTATCGCGGACGGCTGGATGCATCCCGAAAAGAAGCGGCGCCTGCGAATGTGCATCGGGATCTGTTTGAGGGGATGTTGCAGGTTGCAAAAACAGGACACGGCCCCAGGGAGCAGATTCCCAGCATCGGTTGCTCAATCAAATGGCGTATAGAATAAAGTGCTGGAAAAGGTCATCACAATCGTCAGGACGGTTGCCCATGAAGTCATAATGCCGCGTTACCTGCAAGTCAACCGGCAGCTTAAAGCAGATGGCAGTTTCTTTACCGAGGCGGATGTTGCTGCGCAGGAAGCTTTGGTGCGGGAACTGAAAAAGATTTATCCGGGCGCAACCACGATGGGTGAAGAAATGTCCCGGCAGGAGCAGGAAGAGCAATGGGCCAGGGGAAAGGCCGGATTATGGAGCATTGACCCGATTGATGGCACATCAAACTTTCTCAATGGATTGCCTTATTTTGCAATCTCGGTTGCCTTGATGGAGCAGGGAAAAAGCGTTCTGGGCGTTATTTATAATCCGGTTTCCGATGAGATGTTTTATGCGGAAAAGGGACGCGGTGCTTTTCTGAATGGTCAGCCTTTACCGCTCAAGACCTATGTGCCTTCATTATCGAGTGCGATGGCCAATGTCGATTTGAAACGGCTTGATCGAGATCTGGCAGCCAAAGTGGCAGCTTATCCACCTTATGCCTCACAACGCAATTATGGTGCGTGCGCATTGGAGTGGTGCTATACCGCAGCGGGTTATTTTGATTTATACCTGCACGGAGGGCAAAAGCCATGGGATTATGCGGCGGGCTCTCTGATTCTTGAAGAAGCCGGCGGAAAGATGTGCGGTTTTGAGCAGGATGATTATTGGGCTGGCTCACCCTGGCAACGCTCAGTGATCGCTGCGCTGGATCCTGGTTTGTTTATCCAGTGGCGTGACTGGGTGCGGCAGCACTACAAACAGGAGAGGGAAATATCATGAGATCGATGATGCGCAATCATCATGCACGGTAGGTTATTCAATTGAAAATTATTATTCTGGGTGCCGGCCAGGTCGGTTCTTCAGCGGCAGAGAATCTGGTGGGTGAGGCCAATGACATTACCATGGTCGATATTGATGCGGGTCGCCTGGCTTCATTACAGGATCGGCTGGATTTGCGGACGGTGGTAGGTAATGCCTCTCATCCATCCGTACTGGTTAGTGCGGGTGCTGAGGATGCCGATATGGTTCTTGCAGTGACTGAACGCGATGAAACCAATCTGGTGGCGTGCAAGCTGGCTGCTACGATATTCAATACACCAACCAAAATTGCACGCATTCGATCCACCGAATACCTGACACATTCCGAGATATTTTCAACAGAAAATTTTTGTGTCGACTTCGCTATTTGCCCGGAGCAGATTTTAACGGAGTATATCGAGAAATTAATCGAGTTTCCTGAAGCACTGCAGGTGCTGGATTTTGCATCGGGAAAAGTGAGTCTGGTGGCTGTCCGTGCATTGAAAGGGGGGCCTCTCGTCGGGCAGCAGCTTCAGGAATTGCGTCGGCACGTTCCCAATGTGGAAACGCGTGTTGCGGCTATTTTCCGTAAGGATCGACCGATTGTTCCCGAAGGTGACACGATTATAGAGGCTGAGGACGAGGTATTTTTCATTGCGGCGGCTGAAGACATCCGTAAGATAATGCGTGAACTGAGAAATATGGACAGGCCTGTAAAGCGTGTGATGATTGCGGGGGGTGGAAAAATTGGTAAGCGTCTGGGTGAAACGCTGGAAAAGAACTATCAGGTAAGGATTATCGAGCGTAATTATCAGGCCAGCGAACGTCTCGCGGCTGAGCTTAACCATGCGCTGGTGCTGAATGGGGATGCTACGGATGAGGCATTGCTGGAAAGTGAGAATATCGCCGAGATGGATATGTTCTGTGCGCTGACTAACGATGATGAAAATAATATCATGGCATCGTTACTGGCCAAGCGTATGGGTGCGCGCAAGGTTATTTCACTTATAAATCGACGGACGTATGTTGATCTGATGCAAAGTAGTGGCATTGATATTGCCATTTCTCCCGCGCAAGTGACCATCGGCTCTTTACTTGCTTATGTTCGACATGGCGATGTCGCGGTTGTGCACAGCTTGCGTCGTGGTGCAGCGGAGGCATTGGAACTGGTTGCGCATGGTGATGTGAAATCATCCAATGTTGTTGGCAGGAAAGTCGAGGAAATCAAGCTGCCTAAAGGCGCGACCATCGGCGCTATTGTCCGGGGGTTACCCGAATCCCATCAGATGGAGAAGAAAGGCTTCATGGCAGAGAAAGCATCATCCGAAGCGGATGGCAATGTACAAGTTATTATCGCTCACCATGATACGGTTATAGAATCAGAGGATCATGTGATTATATTTGTAATCAACAGGAAGATGATCCGGGAAGTGGAAAAGCTATTTCAGGTTAATGTTGGTTTTCTGTAATCAAATAAACGCATGAATCGCTTTTTATCTGCTGTCAATGTGCTTGGCAAGATGGTCCTGATATTCGGGTGCACGATGTTGGTGCCGCTTGGATTGGCGCTCTGGGGGGATGATGGGGCGCGATCAGTTTTTATCCTGTCGATACTGATTACCATGGGATGCGGCTTGTTTATGTGGCTGGCAACCAATCGCTATAAGCGTGAACTGCAAACCCGTGATGGGTTTCTGCTGGTTGTTTTGGTCTGGTCAGGATTGCCAGCCTTTGCCATGTTGCCATTACTGTTTTATTTGCCGGATCTCGGTTTCAGCATGGCTTATTTTGAGGCCGTGTCGGGATTGACTGCGACAGGTGGCACCGTCCTGACGGGGTTGGATGCATTGCCACCATCGATTAATTTATGGCGCGGTGAAATAATATGGCTTGGCGGCATGGGGCTGATCGTGCTGGCGGTAGCAATTCTGCCATTATTAGGTGTGGGCGGTCGGCAAATACTCAAAGCAGAGATACCCGGACCGATGAAAGAAAACAAATTGACACCTCGCATAGCCGAGACTGCCAAGGGCTTATGGTCGGTCTATGCAGGCCTGACGCTGGTTTGCATGATCGCGTATAAGTGGGCCGGCATGGACTGGTTTGATGCCGTGATGCATGCGTTCACCACGCTGGGTCTGGGAGGGTTTTCGTCACATGATGCGAGCTATGGATATTGGGATTCACCGCTCATTGAGTTTGTTGCCATAGTATTCATGCTGATTGCCGGTATAAATTTTGCGACACACTTTCTGGTCTGGCGGGCAAAAAGCTTAATTGCTTACCGCTATGATTCGGAAGCTGGTTTGTACGTGTTTATCGTCCTGGCCAGTTGTGTCGGATTAGCATTCTATTTATGGTTTACCGACGTTTATACAGACCCTTGGATCGCCTTACGTTATGCTGCTTTTAACGTAGTTTCGGCTGCAACGACGACCGGGTATAGCAACACCGACTACAGTCTCTGGCCAATCTTTATTCCATTATGGATGCTGTTTTTATCCGGATTCTGTACATCTTCAGGCTCTACCGGGGGTGGCATTAAATTGATCAGGGCTCGAATTCTATACCAACAGGTATATCGGGAAATTATCGCAATCATGCACCCCAATGCAGTAATGCCAGCGAAGCTCGGTAGAAGCGTGGTAACAAGCCGGGTTATTTCCGCAGTTTTGATATTTCTGTTTGTCTACATTATCAGTATTGTATTGATGACGCTTGTATTAACATTAAGCGGATTGGACTTTATGACGGCTGTTTCCGCAGCGGTCGCATGTATTAATAACCTGGGGCCCGGGCTTGGTCAAGTAGGTCCCGCCGCGACTTATGCCATACTGACTGATTTTCAAATCTGGGTATGTAGTTTTGCAATGTTGCTGGGGAGGCTAGAGTTCTTTACATTGTTGGTGGTATTTACGTCAGCTTTCTGGAGGAAATAAGGGTCTAGTTCAGGGGAGACCCCAGAGAGCTTGGCAGGCTGTTAAATTGATTCATCAGATGATCAAGGAGTTTGCGTGGATGATATGAGTGAATTGGAAGGTCTTAAGGTTATGATCATCGATGACAGTAGTACAATTCGACGCAGTGCTGAAGTCTTTCTGAATTCTTCAAATTGTGAAGTGATTTTTTCATCGGATGGTTTTGAAGCGATGGCCAAGATTGTTGATAATCGTCCAGACATTATTTTTATTGATATCGTCATGCCTCGGCTGGATGGTTATCAGGCATGTATGCTGATCAAGAAAAATCCGTATTATCAATCTATTCCTATCATTATGTTATCAAGTAAAAATGGATTATTTGATAAGGCCCGGGGAAGAATGGCCGGATCAGATGATTATCTGACCAAGCCATTTACAGGCGAAGATTTATTGACTGTCATACGTAAATATGCATTACGAAAAAGTGCCACTGAGCAATGAGGTTGGCTTATTATGCCGCTTAATCTTTTTCATAAATTTTTTGTGAGGGGGATAATGATTTTAGTTATTGTGAACAAAGGGAAAAAGGGGGGGTTATAGGTAGAATCCATACGCGGGTATCGGAAATTTTATGACAAATGACTTGACT
>Ga0255338_1000478_pt1 | contig 127281 bp, 121 predicted proteins | sample MeOH1_35cm_T4_19_FD_203715 | JGI IMG/M metagenome (GOLD analysis project Ga0255338, IMG submission 203715) | Sandy soil microbial communities from University of British Columbia, Vancouver, Canada - MeOH1_35cm_T4_195 | ecosystem: Engineered > Artificial ecosystem > Sand microcosm >... | reverse complement strand
ATCGCGTTCTGGTAGGCGAAGCCCTCGTCATTGACAACCGTCCTGACGGCAGCGGCCTGGACCTGCTGAACGTCGCCCACATCGACCTCATCATGGGTCCGCGTGGTTCCGCCGCAGAAGAAGCCTTTTGCCGCACCCTGACCGACCAGAAGCAAGGCGTCAACGGCCTGCTGGCCGTGGTCGCTCCCAACCTGATGGCGAAGCCGGCGACCGTGATGTTCAACAAGGTCACCATCAAGAACGGCAAGCAAGCGGTGCAGATGTTCGGCCCGGCGCAGCGCGGTGTGGCGATGGCGGTGATGGACTGCGTCGCCGACGGCACGATCCCGCTGGAAGAAGCGGACGACGTGTTCATCTGCGTGGGCGTGTTCATCGACCACAAGGCCGACATCGACGAGCGTATCCAGGAATGGAACTACCAGGCGACCAAGCAGGCGATCAAGAGCGCGGTGGCACGTGAGCCCAAGGCGGCTGACGTGGTCAAGCAGTACAAGGAGTCCGCTCACCCGTTTGCAGCAAAGAACTAAAAACCGTTATCAACGCTCTCGAGTCAAAAGCTCGGGAGCGTTTCAATTTGTACACAATACACTGATAAAAAGACCAAGCAGGGGTTAAGTATGTCGATTCTGGATAAAATTTTTGGATTGTTCGGTGGCAGTAATGCTGCAGCACCGGCGCCTGCCACTACCACTACTCCAGTAGCTAAAAGTACTGGCAGTCGCGTCATTGATCGCGTGCTGGTCGGCGAGGCTTTGGTAATCGATAATCGCCCTGATGGCAGTGGTCTTGATCTGCTGAATGTTGCCCACATCGATTTGATTATCGGGCCACGCGGTAGCGCAGCGGAAAGAGCGTTTACGCGTACCTTGACCAATCAGCGTGAAGGCGTCAACGGCCTGTTGGCGGTTGTTGCTCCCAATCTGATGGCGAAGCCGTCGACCGTGATGTTCAATAAAGTCACCATCAAAAACGGCAAGCAGGCGGTGCAAATGTTCGGTCCGGCCCAGCGAGGTGTTTCCATGGCGGTAATGGATTGTGTGGCTGACGGTACTATTCCGGCAAATGAAGCGGACGACGTATTCATCTGTGTTGGTGTATTTATCGACCACAAGGCTGATATCGACGAGCGTATCCAGGATTGGAACTATCAGGCCACTAAACAGGCCATCAAGAGTGCCGTGGCACGTGAGCCCAAGGCGGCCGATGTAGTACGCATGTACAAGGATCCTACAAACGCGCATCCGTTCCAGGCTAAGCAGTAAGCCGAATCAATTGAAAACCCGGAGTCATTCTCCGGGTTTTTTTACGCCATCAATTCGGCGATCTGATGCGCATCAATTTTGCCATCATGTAGCGTACTGGCTATCAAGGCGCCGGCGGCTCCCGAGCAATGCAGGCGTTTCAAGTCTTCGACATGCCGAACTCCGCCTGCCGCGTAAATTTTTCGTTGCCTGCCCATTGCGGTCAACTCGGCAATTTTCTCGAAGTCCGGTCCTTCATAACTACCAACTTTTGTCAGAGTCATGCAGAGTAATGCTTCTGGCCAATGTGCTGATTCCAGAAGGCTGTCTGGGCCCATGAATCCATGTTGGTTGAAGTCGAGCGAGAGCATCGGGCGATTTGCAGATAGTTGTAATGCAAGTTGTATATATTGTTCGAGATTGTTCAGGGTTTCGCTGCCAATGATGCATCGAATATTGGACGCCTGTTGGAACGGCCAGGAACTTGCATTGGCTATGCCAACATCCAACCAGAAATCGATGTTTGGAAAATCACAGAGCAGCGTGGTTATTGTTGGCGTGTTGTTTGCCATACCCTGAATCGCATCCAGGTCGGCAATGTAAAGCGACTTGAATGGGTATAATTCGGTCAGTGCGCGTACTACTTCATGCGGCTCGCACGAGTCGCACAATGTTGAATGGATCGGCAGATAGCGATTACGCTCACCGCGTTGCGCACGCACGACTTTTCCATGTAATAGATCAAGAACCGGAATGATTTCCACGTGAAAATTTTCGTCTGTGAATTTGTGACTGGCGGGGGATTATACCGTGAGCCATTGCCTTCCTCACTGGCGCAGGAAGGCAACCTCATGCTGGAGGCTTTGCTGGATGATCTTTCCGAAATGCCTGAAATTGAATTATTGACCAGCCGGGATGCACGCTTGACGCCAACGAAGGCCTGTGTGGAAGCAGTTCAGGTCACTCCAGATCAGGATGTTTGGGGTATCTGGGAAGAGTGCATGCATCAAGCCGATGCCTTTTGGCCGATTGCTCCTGAAAGCGGCGGAACGCTGGCTCATATGAGCGATATGGCTGTCAGGCATAACAAGACTTTGCTAAGTTGCTCTCCTTCGGCTGTGCGGCATGCGGCAAGCAAATTTGGCACTAATACTGCTCTCACCTCCACAGGCATTCCAGCGGTACCTACATTTCGTTCTGGCGAGTTTGCATTGGCAGGGTCAGGGCCGTGGGTGTCGAAGCCAGACGATGGCATCGGTTGTGAGGATAGCCGATTGTTTCATGATGCCGGTGTTATGCATTCCTGGTTGACCGAAGGAAATAGACTGCAGTCACATGTTGTGCAGCCTTATATTCCGGGTATTCCGGCCAGCATTTCCATGTTGTGCAAGGATGGGCAGGCGTGGTTGCTGAGTTGTAACCGGCAGCTTGTCGATCTGGATCATGACCAGTTCAGTTACCGCGGCAGTGAATTGAACGGCATGCGGGCGCATTGGAACGCTTTCGAGGTGATTGCTCAGGCTGTCGCAAAAGCAATGCCTGGGCTGGCCGGTTACGTCGGGGTCGATGTAGTGGTCGGTCAAAAGGAAACTCTCGTACTGGAGGTTAACCCGCGTCTGACGACGTCCTACGCTGGCTTGAGCCGCGCCATAGGCTGCAATCCGGCACGGATGATAGTGGACTTGCTCTATAATGGCGGCTTTCTACCCCCTCCCGCCATTGAACGAAATATCGTGGAAATCCGCCTGAATGAATAATAATCCGACATTGGGCTGGGATCTGGGCGGAGCTCATCTCAAAGCGGTGCTGATTCAGGATGATGGCTGCGTAATGCAAGCCTTTCAGCAGCCGTGTCCGCTTTGGCGCGGTCTCGATTATCTCGAGCAAGCCGTAGCAACGATTATGTCTATGCTGGAAACAACCCCTAAACGCCATGCGGTGACGATGACCGGCGAGCTTGCAGATATTTTCCCAAATCGCGATACCGGGGTGCAACTACTTACGGAATGTATGGAGCGCTCTCTGGGTGCCGTAAACATGCGCATTTATGCAGGCCCGGCCGGATTTGTCGAAACGGATGCCATTGGTGCACATTTGCAAACCATTGCTTCGGCTAATTGGCATGCCGGTGCCGCATTTCTGGCCGCACAAGCGGGTGACAGCCTTCTTGTCGATATTGGCAGCACCACAACAGACATCATCATGCTATACCGTGGCCAGCCTGCGGCGATCGGCTATTCCGATGCCGAGCGGCTGCAAAGCGAGGAAATGGTTTATACCGGAGTTGTTCGTACGCCAGTGATGGCGATTGCTCAGCAATTACCTTTTGCCGGAGAGTGGCAGCGGCTGACGGCGGAACATTTTGCGACGATGGCCGACGTTTATCGGCTGAGTGGGGAGTTGCCCGAGGGCTATGATATGGCGGAGACGGCGGATGGGGCAGGCAAGACCGTGATGGATAGTGCTCGACGTCTGGCACGCATGTTAGGACGCGATCTGGAAAGTGCGACCATCGCGCAATGGCGCCAAATGGCGTTTGTCGTGAGGTCACAGCAGTTACATTCCTTGCAGGCCGCTCTTGAGCGCAATCTTTCGCGCGCTTTATTGCCGGACGATGCGCCACTAGTCGGTGCCGGAGCCGGTCGCTTCCTGGTGCGCGAACTGGCACAACGATTACATCGCCCCTATGTGGATGCGACCGAACTGATTCCGGGCGTCGGCGGATTAGCGGAATGGGCAAGCGTTTGCCTCCCCGCGTATGCTGTTGCCTGGCTGGGCAGCCGGAGTGCCATATGGCATTGATGCTCGCCGAACTACCATATCGTGCGGACAGTGCCTCGTTATTCTCACGAATTGCGCATCGACCATGGGCGGTATATCTCGATAGCGGTTGGCCTGGAAGTCATTACGGGCGTTATGACATTTTCTCTTCCGACCCTTTTATCACGCTCTCCACACACGAAAAGCGTACCGAGATACGTGAATCGCATGCAAAGCATGAAACGGAGGAAGACCCATTTTCGGCGTTGAAATCCATCCTTGGGCGATTTGCGAACGAGCATTCTGAGCTGCCTTTTACAGGAGGCGCCATCGGTTATTTCGCTTATGATCTGGCGCGGCGCCTGGAGAAATTGCCAGCCCAGGCCATGGATGCCGAGAACATGCCTGAAATGGCCATTGGCATATACGACTGGGCGGTTGTGGTCGATCACCATGCCGGACGGGCGTGGCTGGCCGGGCAGGGGCACGATGCGCGAACGAAAGCGGAATGGCCGTCATTGCTGTCTTTATTCACCGATGGGTCGGATGCGAATGTTGGTCCATTTTGCGTGACCGGCCCGGTGCTTTCGAATATGGACCAGGTTCGCTACGCCGATGCGTTCGGGCGGATCAAGAGCTATATCGATGCCGGCGATTGCTATCAGGTAAATCTTGCGCAGCGATTTTCGGCTCAGGCCGAAGGTAATCCATGGGCGGCATATCGCCAACTGCGGCAATTCAGTCCTGCGCCATTTTCTGCTTACCTCAATACGCCGCAGGCGCAAATTCTTTCGGCTTCACCGGAACGCTTTTTGCGCGTTCTTGAGGGGCAGGTCGAAACCAAGCCTATCAAGGGTACGCGGCCCCGCGCAACGGATCCGATGCAGGATCGTGCCTATGCGCAAGCACTGCAAGCCAGCACAAAAGACAGGGCCGAGAATCTGATGATTGTCGATTTGCTACGCAATGATATCGGCAAAAATTGCGCTATCGGTTCGGTGCGTGCAGACCGTCTGTTCGAACTGGAAAGCTTCGCCAACGTACATCACCTGGTCAGTACCGTAACCGGAATACTGGCGCCTGGCAAAGACGCGCTTGACTTGTTGAGAGGCTGTTTCCCCGGCGGCTCGATTACCGGAGCGCCCAAGCTGCGCGCAATGGAGATCATCGAGGAACTCGAACCGCACCGGCGGGGCGTCTATTGCGGTGCTATTGGATACATCGGTTTCGACGGCAATATGGATACCAATATTGCCATACGGACGGCAGTATACTCGGAAGGCACGATCCGTTTCTGGGCAGGGGGAGGTATTGTTGCCGACTCCGAAATGCAAAAAGAGTACCGGGAAACGCTGGACAAGGCTTCCAGCATGTTGCAACTGATGGAATATCTGAGGGCGGCAAATGTGGGTCGTTAAACTGGGCGGTAGCCTGCTGGGTACTCCGGAATTGAAAGAATGGCTAGCCTTGCTGGCAAAGCAAAGCGATGGGCGGATCGTGATCGTGCCGGGCGGGGGGGTTTTTGCCGATGCCATACGTCTCCACCAGCAAATGGGAGGGTATGACGATATCGCCGCGCACCAGATGGCCCTGCTGGCGATGGAGCAATACGGCCTGACTCTGAAATCCATACAGCCGGCCCTGGCAGCGGCGGCCTCCGAACTGGAAATCGCCGAGCGATCATGGCAGCATCGTGCCATCGTCTGGATGCCAAGCCATATGGTGCTTGCAGATGAAAGTATCCCGCCGAGCTGGGATGTAACCTCCGATAGCCTGGCAGCCTGGCTGGCCGGAAAGATAGGGGCTGATCGGCTAGTTCTGGTTAAACATCATGATGTCGTTGAACAACCAGTACCTGTTCGTCGTCTGATGGACGAGGGCATACTGGATGCCGCTTTCGATAAATTTGCCGCAAAGCTTAAATGTCCAATTCACATCGTCGGTAAATCAGGCTATGCGGCATTCGCTGCGGCACTGGCAGGCGGACCGATACCCGCGCTTGCATTCTAGGAGATATTCATATGGAAAAAACCACGGAACGCGTTTACAACGAGCAGGAAATTCAACAAAAACTGGCAAGCGAATTGCCGCATTGGTATTACGAAAATGGATGGATCCGTCGCAAGTACAAGACCAGTGGCTGGAAGGGTACGTTGATGGTGGTCAATACGGTCGGACACCTGGCCGAGGCGGCTTGGCATCATCCCGACCTGACGGTTTCCTACGCCTTTGTTATCGTGAAGTTGTGCACACATACAGCCAAGGGCATTACCGACAAGGATTTCACGCTGGCGAAGAAAATCGAAGAGGTTATTCAGTGGCAGCCGGGTACCGAGGGCGGAGCGCTGGAAGGTACGCCCAACGACGATCCGCGCTTCAAGTATCTGAAATACGATTGAGATTTTCCGCTGCGGCATAAAAGGCGAAATGGCCGGTGCTGTTTCGCTTTGCCGTGTACATGGCTTCATCCGCTCGTCGGACGAGAGTCTGCTCGTCGTCTCCATCGTTGGGGTACAAACTGATGCCTATGCTGGCATCGGGAAACAGCATGATCCCTTCGGTAATGAAGACTGCGCGTAGCGTTTCGAGCAAATGGGAAATGACCATCGTGCAATGCTCCTGCCCAGAGATCGATGTCAGCAGAATGCCGAACTCATCCCCGCCGAATCTCGAAACAGTATCTTCTTCGCGCAGGCAGCTGCGCAATCGCATGGCGATTTCCCTTAGCAACTGATCGCCCACATGGTGTCCATGGCTATCGTTGACCTGCTTGAATTTATTCAAATCGACAAATAGTACTGCGAGTTTCCCGCCGCGCCGCTTGGCGGAAAGAATGCTTTGTTGCAGGCGATCATCGAAGAGCAAGCGATTGGGCAGGCCGGTCAGTGCGTCATGATAGGCCAGGTGACTCAGGGTCTTTTCAAGCGAACGCTGTTGCGAAACGTCGGCAACGGTTTTGATGCGGACGGTTGCATTGTCCAGTGTCAACTCGCGATATTGCGATTCGGCATGAAACAGCGAGCCGTCCTGCCGCCGACCGTAAAGCACATTCTCTTGCAGGAGCAGCAGCTGACTTCCCGGCATGCCGATCATGTCTGCGGCGTCGAAACCGAATAGCGTGCCTGCGGAGTCATTAGCGGCCTTGATGTTCCCTTTGTCGTCGCAAACCAGAATGCCGGCATTGATCCTGTGAATGATATTGTTAAGCGTATCCTTGTGCCTGCTCGCTTTGCGCAGTTGTCGCCGCATCATCAGGATGATATGGATGAAGCTGACGACAGCAAGACTGAATGTCACGATCTGCAGCAGCCGGATACGCGAAGTTTTGGCAACAGCGCTTTCTTCCAGCGTGGTTGTCAATGAGTTCATCAGTTCTAGCAGTGCAAGGTTTTCCGTATTCGCCAGTCCTACGGCTTCAGCGATTTTTTCCCTGGACATGATTTCGGAGTCATGTAACAAGTCCTGAACCCGGTCACGATAAGGATTCCAGATTTTTTCCGCCTGATTGAGCAAGGTCTGGGCCGAGGAGGTCTTGAGAGCTGAAATCTTTACTGGCTGTCCATCGCCGCCTATCGTGACTCCTCCGCGATGCAGGCTTTGCAATGTCGAATCGAATAGTGTGAAGGTCAGTCGCAGTTCCGTCATTGCTTCCGCGCGTTCCTGATGATCGGAGGCCCACTCCAGATGCAGCAAAGCCTTGACCATACGCTGCGAAAGCATGCGCTGACGTCCGGCGAGGTTGATCGTGGTTGCATTTTCGGCGATCTGGTACGAAAGCCAGTAGGTCGTTGCTAGAACAGTAAGGTCGAGAAGCAGGAATATCCCGATTGCCAGATAAAGCAATCGGGAACGGTCGCGATCGTTTTTAGGAAGGAACTCCACTCTTGATGCCAAGCAACTAGCATGCCGAATCAAGAGTCTGTTTTTGCTATACTTGTTGCTGGCGTTCGAACTTCCCGAAATGCAGCATGATGGTGGGCAGGATCAGCAGGTTCAGGATGGTGGAGGTGACCAGGCCGCCCACGATGATAGTTGCCATTGGACCCTCGATCTCCCGTCCCGGCTGACCACTGCCCGCAGCCAGCGGCAACAGGCCCAGCGCCGTGACCAACGCTGTCATCAGGATGGAGGGCAGGCGTTCGGAAGCACCTCGCAACGCGGTTTCCAGACCCCATTCCATCCCTTCCTCGTCCACCAGGTGCTGATAATGCGAAACCAGCATGATTGAGTTGCGCAGGGTGATGCCGAATAGGGTCACGAACCCCACCAGCGAACCGAGCGAAATCCACCCGCCAGTGAACATCGCAGCCAGCACGCCCCCAATCAGTGCAAAAGGCAGGTTGGCAAAGGTGAGCAGTAGATTGCGCAACCGCCCGAAAGCGATATATAGCATCAGGAAAATGCCGACACCGGCGAGCAGCGAATGGACGATGAGGTCTTGGCGCGATTGCGCCTGAGCTTCGGCCTCGCCGGTGAATTCGGGATAGCTGCCGGGTGCAAAGGCGACTTCACTCTTGACTCGTGCCTTCAGTTCGTCGGAAAAACTCCCGATATCGCGACCGACCACATTGCTCGTCACCGTCTGAATGCGTTTCGCTCCGGCATGCAGAATCTTCGAACGGCCGCTCTCCTGGCGGATATCAGCGATATCCTTGAGGCGCAGGATGCGCCCTTCAGGATTCTTCAAAGGCAGGTTGCCGACCTGCAGGATGTTCCCACGGGCTTGGGGCGATAGCACTACGTCAACGCCGATAATGCGGCTTCCTTCGAATGTCTGGGCGACCTGGATGCCTTCGTAAGCAGCACGTATGCTGTCCAGCACGTCGAGCGGACGCATGCCCCACTGTGCGACGCGCTCCGGCCGCAGGCGAATGACCAGCTGGGGTGTGCCCGGCGGGGATTGCACCTGTACGTCGGCAGCACCGGGCGTACTCGCGAGTATGCCGGCGACCGCACGCGCATCGCGATCCAGCGCATCCAGATCCTGACCGTAAATATTGACCACCATTGCCGCGGCATAGCCGGAGATGGTCTCTTCAATGCGTTCGGTCAGAAAGGTATTGATCGCGAAATTCACGCCAGGAAAGCCATTCCCTTCCTCGCCGCCCGCCAGTGTTTCGCGGATTTCGTGCAGGATGCGTGACTGCTCCTCGCCCGACAATGTGCCGATTTCAACTTCGAATTCGCTGTAATGCGTACCGAAAGTATCCGCGCCGTTCTGTGCGCGGCCCACCCATTGCGCGACCGACTGTATGCCGTCGATCTTGGCCAAGGTGCCGGCGACTCGTTCGCCGATTCGCAGGGACTCCTGTTCGGAAGTACCTGGCACTGCCGTCATGTGCAATATAAAGTGGCCTTCGTTCAGGTTGGGAATGAACTGGCTTTTGAACAAGGGGAGGATGCCGAGGCCCAACGCTATCAGCAGGGCCACGAGGCCTACAGTCAGCTTGTAATGCCCCTCGATGCCCCGCAGCACTCGAACGTAGCCGCGCTTGATTATGCGAATCAGGGGCGGATCCTCGCTTTCCAGCTTTGCATGTCCCAGCATTAGGTAGCAAAGGGCTGGCGTCAACGTGAGTGCGACCACCAGCGACGCCATGATTGCGCTGATGTAGGCAAAACCCAGCGGAGCGAACATTTTTCCGGCCACGCCGGAGAGTGTCAGCAGTGGCAGGAAGACCATGACCACGATGATCGTGGCATACACCACAGAACTGCGGACCTCCATCGACGCATCGAATACCACTTGGTAAAGTGGACGTGGCGTGGACAACAATCGATTCTCACGCAACCGGCGGAAAATGTTTTCGGTGTCGATGATGGCATCATCAACCACTTCACCCAGCGCGATGGCGAGGCCCCCCAATACCATGATGTTAAGGCCGATACCGAAGTACTCGAGCACGATGATTGCTGTCAGCAGTGACAAAGGTATCGCCGTAGCCGAAATGAATGCGGTACGCGCATTGAACAGGAACAGAAACAACACCGTAATCACCAGCACCGAACCAATCAGGATGTCGGTCTGTACGCCGTCGACAGCGGTTTCGATAAAATTCGCCGGGCGGAACAGGCGAGGGTAGAGCTTGACCTGTTCTTTGGCAAGCGTGGGTTCAAGTTCGCGCAGTGCTTTTTCAACGGCTTCGGTCACGGCCTTGGTGTTGGCGCCAAGCTGCCCTTGAACAGATAGATAAACGCCGGGCTTGCCATTGATCGCGGCTGCGCTGATCGATGGTGCAGCGCCCTCGATCACCCGGCCGATATCACGCATGCGGATGGTCTGCCCGTTACGGTGGATGACGGGCATTTGCGCAAGATGCTCAGGCGTCAGAGCTTGTCCCTCGCTATTGATCACAATTCGCTGGTTGCTGTTCTCGATGTAGCCTCCGCCGCGCACGCCGGTGGCGCGGCTGGCAGCTTCCAACACTTCCTGAAGCGACAGGTTGTAGTGGATCAGTTTGTCGGGCTCGACCTGAATCTGGAATTGACGTACATCGCCGCCGAATACGTTGACGTCAGCGACGCCATTGACCGCCAGAAGGTGCGGCCGGATGGTCCAGTCGACCAGCGTTCGCAACTCCATTAACGAGCGCGTATTTGAAGTCAGGCCTGCGCCCAGCACCGTGCTGGCGGAAGAGGTGAGCGGTGTGATATTCGGAATGATGCCTTGCGGCAATTGGCCGCTTAACGTACCCAGACGCTCTGCGACGGCTTGCCGATTGCGATAGATGTCGGTGCCTTCCTTGAAGATGATAGTCACTACCGATAGCCCGGGCATCGACTGCGAGCGCATCATGTCTATCCCCACGGTGCCGGCGATGCTGTTCTCGATCGGCTGGGTAACCAGCACTTCCACCAGCTCCGCAGACAAGCCGGGGGACTCCGTCTGGATTACGACCTGAGTGGGCGAAAATTCGGGAAAAACGTCCAGGTTGGCTTGGGTCAAGCTGTACAAGCCGTAGATTACCGCCAGGCTGGCGAGACCGATGATCACGCCATAAAAGCGTATCGAGAAGCGAACGATTGCCGACATCATGCCGGGCTAGTCCTCGTTCTCATTGGTGATCTGATACTTGAATTCTTCCGACAATAGCAGTTGGGCGCCGCTGGTCACGACGGCATCGCCGGCCTTGATGCTGCCGGCATTGAACCAGCCGTCGCCGGCCTCGCGTTCTGTGCTGATCTGGCGACGGATGAATCGATCTTCGGTTTGCTTCTGATATACCCAAGGCTTGCCGCCGTACCAGACCACCGCGGATGCTGGAATGACGGTGCCGGATGGGGATTTTTCCGATTGCGCCAAATGCGCGGCGACACGCATGCCGACGCGCAGGTTGTCGGCGGGGGCCCTGAAGAAGTAGGTCTTGCCCTGAATGGCGGCATCGGTCTGCGGCGCAGACGATACGAATGCTGCCCGTACCGCCTTGCTGCCAGAACCAGCCGGTTCCACCATCAGCACTGCATCCTTTCCCGGCGTAGAGGCATCGAACGGCAGTGTGACTTGCAATAGAACTTCCTTGTATTGCAGAAGCTTTTGCAGGGGCTCGCCCGCGGGTTGTTGCGTTGCCCATGTGGTCAACGTTTCCCCCCATTGCTGCCGCATGGTGTCACGAATGCTGTCCGCAGCAGTTTCCGTAGCTGCAAGACGTGCTGCATCTGCCTTCCAGGCCGCCTCGGCTGCAGCAACGGCTCGATCCGAAATGTTATGGTCATCGCGGTTCAGTTGCAGCATGCGCTGATAGTCTTTCTGGCTGTTGGCTATCGAAGCCCGTACCACTCCGGCTTCTGCCCGCGCTGCAAGATAGCGGGTGCGCAATTCGCTGTAGCTATCCAGGTTGACGACGCTGCCGAATGCGGAAAGCTCCGCGCGATAATTTGCCGCCTGTAGTGGGCTCACCACGATTCCGCTCTGTTGCTGTGTTTCAATGGAAAGCGTCACGACAGTGGCGCCACTATCGGTCGAAACTCGCGGCGGGCTGGCAATCTCTTCTTCCTGCTCCTCCTGCGAATAGGCTTCGTACTCGTCCTTGCCGTAAAACACCAGTAACCAGAACATGATGATGATGATCAACGCTTGCAAAACGATGATCGTGAGTGTTTTGCGGTTCATGACTGCGTGTCCTCAATATTCTGTTCGGGCAAGGCAATGGAATCTTTATCGTCCAACGGACGTTGCAAGGCGTCTTCAAGTGCCGCCAGCGCTTGGTGTACTCGTATCATGGCGGCTAGCCGGCCTTGTTCTGCAACGAGACTTTCAAGTTGTGTCGTCGTCCATTCCAGCCGGTCAATCTGGCCGGCCTTGAATTGTCGTTCACTTTTGGCAATATTGCGCTGTTGTGCCGCCATCATGCTTTCGGCTTTATCGAGTTCCGCCAGGCGGCTGGCGTACTGGGCGAGTGCCTGCTCCTGCTTGCCGATGACGCGAGCCTGCAGGGCTTCGAATTGCCGGGCTTCCACCTCGCGCATTGCCTCCGCTTCGGCGATGGGACCTTCGTTTTTGTTCGATAGACCAAACAGGAGTGATGCTCCAAGCGTCCAGAGATTGTCGCCCTGGTCGAAGATATAACCCGGTGAAAGCACAATATCGGGGTGTTGTTTGGCAATTTCCAGTTTGAGTCTGGATTCGGCGGCATTGTAACGGGCGAGAGCGCTGCGGATGTCGAGCCGGTTGAGGAGAGCGGCTCGTTGCAGGTCGGCTGGGGGCAACTTCTCGATGGGATGTATCGCCGGTAATTGGTCGTCGATTTTGATGACGTCCATTGCTTGTACCGGAATGCCGATGGCCACAGCAAGCTCGGCGCGAAGCTCGGAATTGAAAGCAGTTTCAGTCGCTAATGAGGTCTGCAGTTTTTGGAGCTGTAACCTGGCCGTTGCGAGGTCGATATCGGACACCATTCCGGCTTCCAAACGTTTTTGCAACATCTGTACAATTGCAGCTTGCAGGGCGGCTTCGCGTTGTAATAATCCTGTCCGGTGAAGCGCCGCCCGGTATTCGATCAGACTCGCTTGCAATCGACTACGTACTTGCCAGGCTTGCTGACCGATATCGATGCGGGCGGCTTGGGAAAGGCTGGATGCCTGGTTTATTCTGGCCTGACGCTTGTTGCCGGTTTCGATAGGAATATCGAAACCGATACCGAGGGTCCAGGGTGAAATGCCTCCTTCAGTTTTGCTATGGTGTTCGATGTTTCCGGTAATGGAAGGATTTTGTTTTTGGCCAGCGGTGATTTCCTGTGCCCGCGCAGCTTGCCATTGCGCGCGAGCCACAGCGAGTTGCGGGTGATAGAAGAATGCGGCCAGCGTCAATTCCTTCAAACCCCAGATGCTGACGGGAAGTGCCTCGGCCGGGTAGCCTTGCGATCGCATGAAGCGCTGTAATTCGGGAGAGCTTAAATCCCGCGCTGCAAATTGATTTGCCGTTTTATCGGCTTCAATCGCGCGGGGATGATAAGTTTGATTGGCGCAAGCGCTGACCAGTAGGGCCGCTACAACAAAACTTGGCAGTGAATATCTCGAATTCAAAAGTGTGCACTAATTTCAAGGCAAAGCGAGATATTACATGCCGAATTCAAAAATCGGCAATTTTGCATCACGCAAAGTAATTCGGGAGAAGAAATGGCTGAAATTCATGTTAAACGCGTACATGAACTTGCTCATGATCAAGCCAAACAATCGGTGCAGGCGGTGGCCGATAAGTTAAAGGATGACTTGGGGGCGAAATATCACTGGGTAGGCGATAGCCTGCAATTTGAATGTCCGGGAGCGAATGGCCGGATAGATGTGCTACCCAAGGAGATTAGCGTTTCGGTTAAGCTCTCCTGGCTGCTTTCTGCAGCCAAAGGCAAGATAGAGCGCTCGATAGAAAGCTATCTGGATCAGTATCTCGCCTGATTGTGGAGTTAGCCTTCGTGTATTTTTGCGCTGACAGCATTCAGTGCATCCTGCAATGTTTCCTCTGGCAGCGCATTGATGTTCCCGGCAAGCAGTTCGGCTGCCTCCACGGCTGCTGAAGGCAAGTCATTGCTGCGTAACTCCGCAATCAGGCTGGCTGCGGCGCCGCTTACTTTCAGCAGGGCCTAGCGCTCCTTCATCAGTAGCTCGATTTCCGCTCTAAGTAGCGTGGTTTCCTGAGGGGTGATCGTGTCGTGCATGAGAAATTTCCATGGTTGTGTGTCTTCATCTTGCTACCCGGAAGTCGGCTTTGTCAAATTGGATTGCCGTATTTTGACGGTTCCGCGAGGCTTGAGAGTCGGTTACAATAGTGGAATTTCGGCTTGTCATAATTGTCCGACAAGCACCCTCGACATTGCGAAAGTGGCGGAATTGGTAGACGCACTGGATTTAGGTTCCAGCGCCGCAAGGCGTGAGAGTTCGAGTCTCTCCTTTCGCACCAGATGATTATTGAACTAAGGATAGAACAGCTATGCAAGCAACCGTGGAAACCCTGAGCAATCTGGAGCGCCGCATGACGGTGTCGGTGCCAATGAAGCCGATCGAGGAAGAAGTCGGACAGCGCCTCGGTCGCTTGGCGCGTACCGTCAAAATGGCGGGTTTTCGTCCCGGCAAGGTGCCGATGAGCCTGGTGCAAAAGAACTACGGCCCACAAGTGTTTGACGAGGTGATTTCCAGCACTGTGGAGCGCAGCTTTACTGAAGCCGTGACCGAAAACAAGCTGCGTGTCGCCGGCTACCCGAACATCGAGCAGAAACCGAGCGTCGAAACGGAAGGTAGTTTCGAGTTTGTCGCTACGTTCGAGGTTTTCCCTGAAGTTGTGGTTGGAGATTTGGGCTCGGTTGCGATTGAGCGTCCCACGATTACCGTTGGTGCTACCGACATCGACCGTACCATCGAAGTGCTGCAAAAGCAGCGCGCCACTTATGAACCGGTCAAGCGTGCCTCCAAAAAAGGCGACAAGATTAGCGTCACCTTCCGCGCGGAAATCGATGGGCAGGAAGTCGAAAGCACCCAAGGCAACGGCATTGATCTGATCCTGGGCGAAGACGGCCGCATTGCCGAGTTCGACGACAACCTTATCGGAGCCAAGGCTGGCTCCACGAAAAAGTTCGACATCACGTATGCCGAAGACAATCCCAGCCCGCAGCTTGCAGGCAAGACCGTGTCTTATGAAGTGACGGTCAATGGCGTTGCGCAGATGAAACTGCCGGACCTGGATGCCGAGTTTGCCAAGAACTTGGGCATCGAAAGCGGCGATATCGAAAAAATGCGTGCCGATATTCAGGACAGCCTGCAACAGGAGGTGACGAAGCGAGTGCGTGCGAAACTCAAGGAGCAGGTTTTTACGGCACTGGTCGGCGCTGTCAACCTGGAGTTGCCTCGCTCGTTAATTGCATTGGAGATCAACCGCCAGATGCAGGGTGCACGGGCGAATCTGGAGCAGCGAGGTGTTGATCTTTCGCAGGTAACCCTCGAGCCATCCATGTTCGAAGAGCAAGCCAAGCGCAGTGTACATTTGCGTTTGATTCTGGCTGAATTGGTTAACAAGAATGAACTGCATGCTACGCCGGAGCAAATTCGGGCCATGGTGGATGAGTTCGCCAAGAGCTTCGAGCAGCCGGAAGACGTGGTTCGCTGGTACTACGCGGATCCGCAGCGCCTGGACGAACCGATGGGCCTTGCAACCGAGGAAAACGTGGTTAACTGGGTGCTTGAACGTGCCAAGGTGACCGACAAGGCTGTTTCATTCGATGAATTGATGGGGAATGCCTGATGAATACTCAAAAGCACTGGGAGCCGCAAGGCCTCGGCTACATTCCGATGGTGATCGAGCAGAGCGGGCGTGGCGAACGTTCCTATGACATCTACTCGCGCCTGCTCAAGGAGCGAGTAATTTTCCTGGTGGGGCCGGTCAATGACATGACTGCCAATCTGATCGTCGCCCAATTGCTGTTTCTCGAAGCGGAAAATCCGGACAAGGATATTTCGCTGTACATCAACTCGCCGGGCGGATCAGTTACTGCCGGTATGGCGATTTACGACACCATGCAGTTCATCAAGCCCGACGTCAGCACCCTATGCATTGGCCAAGCCGCCAGCATGGGCGCTTTGTTGCTGACGGCTGGCGCCAAGGGCAAGCGTTATTGCCTGCCCAACTCGCGCTTGATGATTCACCAGCCCTTGGGCGGTTTCCAGGGTCAGGCTTCGGACATCGAAATTCATGCCAAGGAAATTCTTTTCCTTCGCCAGCGTCTGAATGAAATACTTGCCACGCAAACGGGTCAAAGTATTGAGACGATCGAGCATGATACCGATCGCGATAACTTCATGAGTGCCACTCAATCCGTAAACTACGGTTTGGTGGATAAGGTGATTGCCAGTCGCGGCGAGGCCGCATAAGATATGACAACGTTAGTAATTATCAGGAATTAGTCATGACCAGTAAGTCGGAAGGTGAAAAGCTGCTGTATTGCTCGTTTTGCGGCAAGAGCCAGCATGAAGTACGCAAGCTCATCGCCGGTCCTTCCGTATTCATTTGCGACGAATGCGTTGACTTGTGCAACGACATCATCCGCGAGGAAGTGCTGGATGAGAACAGCCTCAAGCCGCGTAGCAGCAACCTGCCTACGCCGAAAGAAATTTGCGAGATTCTCGATCAGTATGTGATCGGCCAGACGCCAGCGAAAAAAATCCTTTCGGTAGCCGTTTACAATCACTACAAGCGCCTTGGTCAGTCAACCCAGAAGGACGAAGTCGAGATTGCGAAGACCAATATCCTGTTGATTGGCCCGACAGGATCTGGCAAGACTCTGCTGGCACAGACGCTCGCGCGGCTGCTTGATGTTCCGTTCGTGATTGCTGATGCGACTACCCTGACCGAAGCCGGCTATGTGGGTGAAGACGTCGAAAACATCATGCAGAAGCTGCTGCAGAAATGCGACTATGAAGTCGAAAAAGCGCAGCGCGGCATAGTCTACATCGATGAAATCGATAAGATTTCACGTAATCCGATAATCCTTCGATCACACGCGATGTGTCTGGCGAGGGCGTACAACAAGCACTGCTGAAACTGATCGAAGGTACGATCGCTTCCGTCCCCCCGCAAGGCGGCCGTAAGCATCCGAACCAGGAATTCGTGCAGCTCGATACCACCAATATCCTGTTCATTTGCGGTGGCGCATTCGATGGTCTGGATAAGGTTATTCGTCGTCGTTCGGAAAAAGGTGGCATCGGATTTGGCGCTGAAGTGAAGAGCAAGGACGACGCTCGTGCCGTGGGTGAAGTATTGCGCGAAGTGGAGCCCGAAGATCTTATCAAGTTCGGCTTGATTCCCGAGTTTGTTGGCCGCTTGCCGGCGGTCGCAACGCTGGAGTCCCTGGACGAAGCTGCGTTGATGAAAATTCTTGTTGAACCCAAGAACGCGTTGACCAAGCAGTATGTCAAACTTTTCAAAATGGAAGGCGTGGAGCTTGAATTCCGCGAGTCCGCATTGACGCTGGTTGCCAAGAAGGCGTTGGAACGCAAGACGGGTGCCCGCGGCTTACGGTCGATACTGGAACATTCGTTGATCGATATTATGTTCGATTTGCCTTCCTTGACCAATTTAAGCAAGGTAGTGGTGGACGAGGGCGTGGTACGCGGTGATACGCCTCCGCTCCTGATTTATTCCGACCAGCCGCGTGTCGCCGAGTCCGCCAACTGACGTTGAAATTCGTTTGCGCGTACCCTTGAAGGGTACCGGATCATCCCCATTTAAGTATCTACGTCCCGGCAATCGGCCGGGGCGACCTATTGAGAAGGTCCGTCCATGACAGAACACATAGACCAAGTTTTTTCTGCGGATACTGGCTTGTTGCCGTTGCTTCCTTTGCGGGACGTCGTCGTATATCCACATCTTGTCATCCCTTTGTTCGTGGGACGTGCCAAATCCGTGAAGGCGCTTGAAATTGCTTCGGAGCAAAACAAGCAGATCCTTCTGGTTGCCCAGAAATCCCCGAATAATGACGAACCGCTGGCAGACGACTTATACAATGTCGGCACCGTAGCCACGGTGTTACAGATGCTGAAGCTACCTGACGGTACAGTTAAGGTGCTCGTTGAAGGCGTCTATCGTGCCAGAGTGACGGAGTTCAGCGAGACCGACGGCTGCTTTGCGGCAAAGGTCGAGCGCGTTGACCCTGAGGCGGGCGATAGCAACGAAATCCAGGCACTGATGCGTACGGTTTTTACGCAATTCGACCAGTACGTCAAACTGCACAAGAAAATTCCTCCCGAGATTCTGACTTCGCTTGCAACCATCGATGACGGTGGCCGCTTGGCGGATACCATCACGGCGCATCTCACGCTCAAGCTCGAAGAGAAGCAGGAAATCCTCGAAATGTTCGATATCGGCAAGCGCCTGGAGCACTTGCTTGGCCTGCTCGAAGCTGAAATCGATATCCTGCAGGTCGAAAAGCGCATCCGCGGACGCGTGAAGCGCCAAATGGAGAAAAGTCAGCGCGAGTACTATCTGAATGAGCAGGTAAAAGCTATTCAGAAGGAACTTGGCGAGCAGGATGAGAATGCTGACATCGATGAGCTGGAGAATCGCATCAAAGCGGCGCATATGCCCAAAGAGGCGCTGACCAAGGCGCATAGCGAGCTGAAGAAGCTCAAAATGATGTCGCCCATGTCGGCCGAAGCGACAGTGGTGCGTAATTACATTGATACTCTGGTTGGCTTGCCATGGAAGAAAAAGACCAAGATCAGCAAGGATCTGGCCGCGGCAGAGAAGATTCTGGACGCAGACCATTACGGTCTGGAAAAGGTCAAGGAACGTATCATCGAGTATCTTGCCGTTCAACAGCGTGTAGACAAGCTGAAGGCACCTATTCTTTGCCTGGTCGGACCTCCTGGCGTCGGCAAGACTTCCCTCGGGCAGAGTATCGCCAAGGCCGTGAATCGCAAGTTCGTGCGCATGGCATTGGGTGGCGTTCGCGACGAATCTGAAATCCGCGGTCATCGTCGTACCTATATTGGTTCGATGCCTGGCAAGGTGCTGCAAAGCATGAATAAGGTCGGCGTCAAAAACCCGCTGTTTCTGCTGGACGAAGTTGACAAGATGGGCCAGGATTTTCGCGGTGATCCGTCTTCGGCTTTGCTGGAGGTGCTTGATCCGGAGCAGAACCATACATTCGTCGACCATTATGTTGAAGTCGAATACGACCTTTCCGATGTAATGTTTGTCGCCACTTCCAACTCGCTCAACATCCCGCCAGCGCTGCTGGATCGGATGGAAGTGATTCGTCTCGCCGGATATACCGAAGACGAAAAGGTCAATATTGCAATGAACTACCTGCTTCCCAAGCAGCTCAAAACGCATGCCCTGAAAGAGTCGGAAATCAATATTTCCGAGAACACCGTGCGGGATATTGTGCGCTATTACACGCGCGAAGCGGGCGTGCGTAGTCTGGATCGCGAAATTTCCAAGATCTGCCGCAAGGTTGTGAAGGAACTGCTAGTCGGCAAGTCCAAGGCCAAAGCGGCGGCGGCAAAACGCGTCACAGTCACCCCGCGCAATCTGGATAAGTATCTGGGCGTACAGCGTTACGATTTCGGCTTGGCGAGCAAGGAAAACCAGATTGGCCAAGTGACAGGTCTGGCGTGGACGGAAGTGGGCGGCGAGCTGCTCACTATCGAAACCGTTCTTATGCCTGGTAAGGGCAAGACCATCACCACCGGCAAGCTTGGCGAGGTGATGCAGGAGTCTATTCAGACTGCCATGAGCGTGGTGCGTAGTCGCGTCGCACGTTTGGGCATTAATCCTGACTTCTACGAAAAGAACGATATTCACATTCACTTACCGGAAGGCGCGACGCCCAAGGATGGTCCGAGCGCGGGTATTGCGATCTGCACCGCATTGGTGTCTGTGTTGAGCAATATTCCAGTACGTGCAGATGTGGCGATGACGGGTGAAATCACGTTGCGCGGCGAAGTGTTGCCTATTGGCGGCTTGAAAGAAAAGCTTCTGGCCGCGCATCGCGGTGGCATCAAGACTGTCATGATCCCCGAGCAGAACGTCAAGGATTTGGTCGACATTCCCGATAATATCAAGAATAAACTTGATATCCATCCGGTGAAGTGGATCGATCAAGTGCTGCAAATTGCACTGGAGCGTATGCCGGAACCCACAGAAGCAACCGGCCCGGCAGCAGATGCATCCGGGGCGGAAAATGCTGGAAAATCCTCCCCGATCGTAACTCATTGATGCGTCTTTCAGACGAGATTCGCGGCTGAAAAATATAATCCCTTCGATATGGCGGGAAAGGCTTGACACAGGCTTTTCCCGATTGTTATAAAGCTGAGTACAGGGTTCGCCTGTCATTTATAAACAATGTCGAAAGGGGATTGCTCGTGAACAAGTCTGAACTGATTGATCAAATCGCCAAAGAAGCTGGTCTTTCCAAGGCCGCCGCAGGACGTTCGTTGGATGCAGCTACAACCGCAATCGCCAAAGCGCTGAAAAAGGGTGACCCCGTTACCCTGATCGGTTTTGGGACTTTTTACGTAGGCAAGCGCGCCGCACGTAGCGGCCGGAATCCCCGCACTGGTGCGACCATCAAGATCAAGGCCGCAAATTCTCCGAAATTTAGGGCTGGCAAAGCGCTCAAGGATGCTGTAAACTAGCGGTCTTTGTTCGGCATGAAGGGTGCTTAGCTCAGCTGGTAGAGCGTCGCCCTTACAAGGCGAATGTCGGGGGTTCGATCCCCTCAGCACCCACCAAAAATAATGCCGAAGCATAGTGATTTTTAGAAGTTTTGGAGTGGTAGTTCAGTTGGTTAGAATACCGGCCTGTCACGCCGGGGGTCGCGGGTTCGAGTCCCGTCCACTCCGCCACTGACAACGAACGGCGAGTCCTAGGACTCGCCGTTTTGTTTTATATGTCGTCTTTTCTCATCGTTTTCCTCTCCGCGCCAGAGCGTGATGACTATGGTATAGTCAACGCTTTTTAAACTCCGCTTGGCTCGATTCCATGATCGAGCTGGGCAATATTCGTTCTGAAGAGAGTTAATTCATGTTGGATACATTTCGTGAGCATTCCAGAGGATGGTTGGCTAAACTTATCCTTGCTCTGATCACCGTTCCTTTTGCATTGTGGGGGATAGATTCATATCTTCAAAAAGCGGGTTCTGGCGCGGCTGTGGCCAAGGTGAATGGTAAAAGCGTGACGGTGCAGGAGTTCGGCAATGCGATGCAGGAACTGCGTAATCAGATGCAAGCTGCAGGCAAGGTCGATCCGGCATTACTGGAGGATCCTGAAGTACGTCAATCCGTTCTGGACAAACTCGTACTGTCGCGCCTGTTGAGTGCAGAAGTACGCCAGCGTCATTTCGCTCTTTCGGACGAATCCCTCAGCAAGTTCGTTATCAGTCTTCCGGAATTTCAAAAAGACGGTAAATTCTCGCAAGAGGTTTATGACGAAATCCTGAAGCAGAACAAATTATCGCCCAGCCAGTTCGAGGCACGCATGCGTGCAGACCTGCTCGTGCAACAGGCGCGAGACGGTGTCGCCGCAGCAGCTTTTGTCCCGAACTCTTCTTTCGACAAAGTAATGCAAGTGGAGCATCAGCAGCGTGAAGTCAGCATCGCTGACATCAAGGCTGAAGAATTTCTCAACCAAGTGAAGGTTGATGCTACACAAGTAAAAGACTATTACGAGAAGAACAAGGAAAAATTCCGTGTTCCGGAACAGGTGAAAATAGAATACGTAATGTTCTCAGCCAATAACCTTATCCCTGGGATACAGGTCACGGATGAGGAGGCGCAAAAGTATTACTCCGAGAATGCCGCTCAGTTTCAAGGACAGGAGCAGCGCCGTGCCAGTCATATCCTGATCGGCTTCGGTGGTAAGGGCGATGCTGCTTCCAAACAGGCAGCACGCGACAAGGCCATGTCAGTGCTGAGCGAAGCGAAGAAAGACCCGAGCAAGTTCGAAGCGCTGGCCAAGCAGTATTCGCAAGATCCGGGATCGGCGCAGAATGGCGGAGATCTGGGACTATTCGGGCGCGGCATGATGGTGAAGCCGTTTGAGGAGGCTGTGTTCAACATGGCGCCTGGTTCGATCAGCGATTTGGTTGAATCGGAGTTCGGCTTTCACATCATCAAGCTGACGGAAATCCAAGGCTCGGGCCAACCCTTCGACGAAGTGAAAACAAATATTCGCGCAGAGCTGATTTATCAGAAGGCGCTTGCGCAGTTCGCGGAGAAGGCTGAAGGCTTCAGTAACATCGTCTATGAGCAATCCGACAGCTTGCAGCCCGCAGCCAAGGAGTTTGGGTTGGAGGTTCAAGCGAGTCAATGGATGAGTCGCGCCGATGCGATAAAGTTTTTCAAGAGCGATAAGCTGGTCAATGCACTTTTCTCGAATGAAGTTTTGAAAGACAAACGCAACACCGAAGCTGTTGAGGTCGCACCCAATACGCTGCTTGCTGCACGGGTTATCGAGCACAAGCCTTCGGCAGCGCGTAGCCTGTCGGACATCAGTACTGCGCTGGAAGAATTCCTCAAGCACGAGCAGGCAGTCGCAATGGCGATCAAAAAGGGTAAGGAGCTTGTCGCTTCATTACGTCAGAACAAAGATGCCGCCGGGCTGGAATGGATTCCTGAGGTTGTCATCGATCGCAAGAATGCCCAGGGACTTAACGATGCCGTCATGAAACAGGCTTTCCGCACGGACATTTCAGCATTACCTGCATTTGACGGTGTCGAAAATCCGAATGTTGGGTATACCTTGATTCGTATTAGCCGTGTCGATAGTGCGGCACCGACCGATAACGATGAAAGAAAACTGCTACGGAGCGAGATGGAGGGGGCACTGGCTGAGGAGTATACGGCAGCGTATTTGGGTGCGTTGAAGGGCAAGGCCGATATCACGGTTAACAAGCAGTTGCTGGAAGTTAATCGGCAATAAGATATGATCAACGAATAAAAAGGGCGGTCTTACCGCTCTTTTTATTGCCGGGAAAGTTGTTATTTCTGTACTCTGCTGCCCGACTTTGTGAGCAGGTTTATTACTCGGGAGGCTATCTCTTTCAACGGTACGATTTCGTCTACCGCTCCTTGTGCAATGGCCTCCTTGGGCATACCGAACACTACGCAGCTACCCTCATCTTGAGCAAAAGTATGCGCGCCCGCGTTATGCATTTCTTTCATGCCCAAGGCGCCATCTTTGCCCATACCGGTAAGTATGATTCCGATCACATTTTTACCGGCGCTTCTGGCTGCGGACATGAAAAGTACATCAACCGAAGGTCTATGCCGGTTGACGGGTTCGCTGCTCGACAATTCGCAGACATAGCCGGTTCCGCGGCGAGTCAGGAGTAGATGGGAGTGTCCGGGTGCGAGATAAGCATGTCCGGGGAGAATCTTGTCTCCCTGTTCGGCTTCCTTAACGCGCACCTTGCATAGCCCATCGAGACGGGAGGCGAAAGACTTCGTGAATCCTTCAGGCATATGCTGGGCAATCACGATGCCCGGGCAATTTTCGGGTAATTGCCCCAAGACGTCTTTCAATGCCTCTGTGCCGCCGGTTGAGGCTCCGATGACTAGAATTTTTTCATTGTTGTAGGTCATAGAGAGTGCTTTCGCGCCCATTATGGGCGGACGTAAACAGATGCAGCAGGGATGGCTAGAGCACGCGCCTGTTCGGCGATCGTGTAAACAGTACGGCCCTGGATATGGAACAAGTCAGCGGCATGCTGAAAGCTTTCCGAATGCCCGGCAAAGAGGAGGGCATCGCTGCGCATGACGGGTACGAGTTTCTGCAAAATCTTGTATTGGGTGGCTTTGTCAAAATAGATCATCACGTTGCGGCAGAAAACGGCATCAAATGGACCGCGTATCAGCCAATTCGCATCCAACAAGTTTAGTTGGCGAAAGTTGATCATTTTGCGTAGTTCCTGACGGACCTGCATTTGCCCTGGGCTTCCACCTGGAGCCTCCACGAAGAAGCGTTGCAGAATGTCTTTGGGTAATTTTTCCACGCGATCGGCACTGTAAATTCCGGCTTGTGCAGTTTTCAGCACATGGGTGTCGAGATCGGTGGCGAGAATCTGGACTGGTGGCGTATAACTTCCGAAAACGTCCACCATGGTCATAGCCATTGTGTAAGGTTCTTCGCCCGTCGAGGCGGCATTACACCATAACTGGATAGGCTGGCGCTGCCGGATCTTGCGGATATGGTCCGCCAGAATAGGAAAATGGTGAGGCTCCCGAAAAAACGAAGTCAGATTGGTGGTCAGGGAATTGACGAAAGCTTCCCATTCCGGCGCATCGTTTTTTTCCAGAAGTGAGAGATATTCCCGGAAATTGCTCAGGCCGGTGGCACGCAGCCGCCTACCAAGGCGGCTGTATACCATATCCATTTTCGAGTCGGAAAGACTGATACCTGCATGATCGTATATCAGCTTGCGTACGCGCTGGAAATCCTGCTCGGTGAAATGGAATTCACGCGTCGTAGTGTTGCGATCAGGAGGCGAAACCACCGTCAGTGTTAGAGCATAGCCTCAACCGAGCCGGCAGCGGTGGTGTTCATGCCGCCATCGACGTAAGTGATTTCTCCGGTTACGCCGCTTGCCAGGTCGCTGCAAAGGAAGGCGGAGACATTGCCGACTTCCTCGATGGTGACATTGCGACGCAGCGGTGCGTGTTTCTCGTTGAAGTCCATCATTTTGTCGAAACCGGCGATGCCGGAAGCTGCCAGCGTCTTGATTGGACCGGCTGATACCGCATTGACGCGAATGCCGCGCGGGCCGAGACTTTGCGCCATGTAGCGCACGTTGGCTTCCAGACTGGCCTTGGCGACGCCCATGACGTTGTAGTTGGGCATGGTGCGTTCAGCTCCGAGGTAGCTCAGCGTGAGCAGGGCACCGTTGCGACCTTGCATCATCGGTAAGCCCGCTTTGGCCAGTGCAGTGAAGCTGTATGAGCTGACGTCATGCGCGATGCGGAAGTATTCGCGCGTTGTCGAGTCGAGATAATCGCCGGCCAGCGCTACCTTGGGCACGAAAGCGACCGAATGCACGATGATGTCCAAACCGTCCCAGCGCTTACCTAAGGCTTCGAACATGGCATCGATCTGAGCATCATCGGAGACGTCGCAGGGCAGGACGATATCGGAGTCGAATTCGGCTGCCAGCTTGCCGACGCGCTCCTCGAATTTATCGATTTGATAGGTGAAGGCAAGTTCGGCACCTTCACGTTTCATGGCTTCGGCGATACCGTAAGCGATTGAGCGATTGCTGAGCAAACCGACAATGAGGGCGCGTTTGCCGTTGAGAAATCCCATTTAATTCTTTCCTTTTCCATTCGTTCTTGGATCGAGCGCATCGCGCAGCCCTTCTCCCAGCAGATTATAACCCAACACCGTGAGCAGAATCGCCATGCCGGGGAAGAACGACAGCCACCAGGCGAACTGGATGTACTCCTTGCCTTCGGTCAGGATGTTGCCCCAGGAGGCTTGCGGTGGCTGTACGCCAAGACCAAGAAAGCTCAGGCCGGATTCGACCAGCACCGCGCTTGCGACGCCGAGCACAGAGCTGACAATGACCGGGGTGAGGCTGTTAGGCAAGAGGTGGCGGAAAATCAGGCGAAAATCGCGAGCGCCCAGGGTCGCCGAGGCAAGCACGAATTCACGCTCACGCAGGCTAAGGAATTCGGCGCGAACCAGGCGGGTGACACCCATCCATGAGGTCAGTCCAATCACGATCATGATGTTCCAGATGGAGGGCGTGAGAAAGGCGATGACCGCGAGTATCAGGAAAAAGGTCGGAATGGAGAGCATGACATCTACCATGCGCATGATGACGACATCGATCCAGCCGCGGTAGTAGCCTGAGATTGCGCCCAGCACAACGCCGATGAGGGTGGCTATGCCAACGGCCACAAACCCGACAAGGAGCGAAATGCGGGCGCCGAACAGCATGCGAGAGAATACATCGCGTCCCAAGCCGTCAGTGCCCATCCAATGAGTAGAAGAAGGCGGTATCAGGATGGCTTTAACGTCGATTGCGTCTGGATCGTACGGGGCTAGCACGGGCGCCAGCAAGGCCATTACAAGTACGGTAGCGATGATGGCGAAGCCCCAGAAAGCCAGCGGATTGCGCAGCGCGCGGTTCACTGCATGACTCCACGGCGCACACGCGGATCGGCCCAGGCGTAGGCCAGGTCTGCCAGAAGGTTGCCCAACAGAGTTAATACCGCGCCTATGGTAAGGATGCCCATAATGACCGGGAAATCGCGCATCAGCACCGCATCGTAGAAGAGCTTGCCCATGCCGGGAATCGCAAACAGCGACTCGGCGATCACTGAGCCGCCTATCAGTCCTGGGATCGACAGACCAAGCAGCGTGATCAGCGGCAACAAGGCATTGCGCAACGCATGACGGTAGATCACAGTGTTTTCCGGCAGACCCTTGGCGCGGGCGGTGGTGATGTAATCCTGATGCAACACGTCCAGCATGCCATTGCGCACAAACAGCGAGATCCCGGCAAGGCCGCTGAGTGCTGAAATGAACACCGGAATTGCCAGGTGCCTGCCAAGGTCCCATAAGCGGCCAAGCATGCCCATGTTTTCATGGCCCAGGCTGTGCAGGCCGGAAATCGGCAGCCATGGGTTCACGACACCTAGCCAGTACATCAGCATCAGGGCGAGCCAGAATCCCGGCACGGCAAAGCCGACAAATACGAAGACAGTAATGGCTCGATCGGGTGGCCGGTTCTGGTGGATGGCCGAGATTACCCCCAGCGGCAAGGCAATGACGACGATGAGCACTAGGCTCAGCACATTGATCAGCAAAGTGATAGGCAGGGCTTCCTGAATCATGCCGGGAGTCACATTGCCCTGATCATCTTTCTTTTCCCAGAAAACTGGGCGTTGGTGACTGGCAAATGACGTGCCGAAATCCAGTGTGCCCATGCGTTTCAGCCACAGGCCATATTGCACGATCAGCGGCTCATCCAGATGATAGATTTCTCGCAGCTTCTGCCGCGATTCTTCACTGGCTTTCGGATTGAAGCCGGCCTCGGTGGTGGTAATGTCGCCCGGCGCCAGATGCATGATGAGGAAGGAAATCAGGCTGATGCCGACCAGCAGCGGTACCATCCAGAAAAGACGTTTCAGTAGGTAGCGGATCATTGGGCGGAAATCTCGGTGCGGCGGAGCGGTGCCGGGATATACCATTCATAGGCATTATGCCCGATGCCGGCTGGAGGCGCCGGGTTGTCGATGCCTTTGACGCGCTTATGGATCGCGGGGAGGCCGTAACCGGCGAAGAGATACACGACCGGGCTGTCTTCGAGTAGGGTCGCGGCGAATTCGTGGTAAATCTTCATGCGCTTGTCGGGATTAAGTTCGAGGCGGCCTTGTTCAAGCAAGCGGTCCACTTTAGGGTTGTTGTAGCCAATGAAATTGAATTGCCCCGGCGCCTGCTGCGACGAATGCCAGATGCCGTATTGATCGGGGTCGAGTGACAGGCTCCATCCCAGCACGACCGCATCGAACTCGCCAGTCTTGATGAAGCGGCCAATGAAGCTGGCCCATTCGAGCACGCGAATATTCACGGAGATGCCGACTTCCTTGAGGCGCCGCTGGATCAGTACGGCGCTCATTTCGCGCTGCTTGTTCTGATTGGTCAGAATTTCGAATGCCAGCGGTTTGCCATCGCGGTCGAGTATTCCGTCGCCGTCGTGGTCTTCGAAGCCGGCTTCGCGTAACAGAGCCTTGGCTTTTTCGGTATCGTAGGCATAGGGGCGCAGATTGGGGTTGGTCCAACGCGTGCCTGGCTTGTAGGGTGAAGCTACCGGCTCACCCAGTCCCAGTAACACGCCATCGATTAGTTCCTGCTTGTCGATAGCGTAATTGATGGCCTGACGCACACGCTTGTCGTCGAAAGGCTTGTGCTTCAGGTTGAAGCCGAGATAGGTGTAGGCATTGCCAAGTTCCTTGTACAACGCGATCTTGCGGTTGAGCTCCTCGCGTGCGGGAAAGATGCGCGCGTACTGGATGGGGCTCAGGCCCATGGTGTCGATATTGTCGGCCATCAGCTCCAGGAACTGCGACGCCGGATCGGGAATGAAGCGCGACACGAGGCGGTCGATACGTGCCTGCCCTTGGGTGGCGTTGGGGTTACGCACCAGCGAAATGCGCTCGCCGTTTTTCCATTCGCCGAGCTGGTAGTAATGGCTGCCAATGGGTTTTCGCGCGAACGACGTGGTGTTGATGTCCTGCCCTTTCAGAATGTGCTCCGGCAGCACTTGCAAACCGGCCCAGGAATCCATTGCCGGCGCGTAGGGTTGTCCGTAGGTCACGCGGAAAGTGCCCGGATCCGGCGCTTCAGCTTTGACCACCAGCTTGTAGTCGGCGCCGTAAGGTGTGCGGGTATTGTCGTCAGTGACCAGCTTCCAGGTAAATAGCACATCGGCGCTGGTCAATGGTGCTCCGTCCGCCCATTTCATTCCTGGCTTGAGAGTGAATGTTATGGTTTTCTGATCGGAAGATATCTTCCAGGACTTGGCAAGCTCGCCTTCCAGTTCGAGGTTCTTGTCGTATTTGAGCAGGGTGTTGAAGATATTACTGGCGATAGTCGATGCCGCAGATTCACCGGCGATCATCGGGATCAGCCCGCTCGGCTCTCCAGTCATGGCATCGATCATCGTTCCGCCGGATGCCGGCGGATAAGTGCGATCCCAATCGGTGGAAGAGTCAGTGGTCTGTTGCGAGGATCCGCATGCACTGAGCATCAACAAAAGCGCAGCGCATGGTAATCCGAAAGTGCGGGGCAGGACGGGCATCGTGAGAGACAGACCGCTTATGCCTTATCAGGGTTCAGGATTTTGAGTTTTCGGCCGGGGACAATATGTGAACTACTGAGATTATTCCAGCGTTTGATGTCCGTGGAGTCCACATCGAACTTGCGTGCGATGCTGGATAATGTATCGCCGCGACGCACAACGTAATGGCTTTTTGCGCTACGCAGCTTGACGGTTCGTGTCGCCATGCGCTTGGGCGCATCTTCGTCGACCTGTACGAGCAGAATCTGGCCTTTTTTCAGCTTGCTCGATTTTAGATGGTTCATCGCACGCAATTCTTTGGTGCTGACGCCATAACGCTTCGCTACACTGCCCAGCATTTCGCCGCGCTTGACCAGATGGCGTTTGGTGGAAAACGATGCCGTAGCGGTTTCTTCTTCCGGGGCTTCGGTAATATCTTCAGCCGTGAAGATGTCTTCCGAAGACTCGCTTTGCAGCGGGACCAGCAGTTGATGCGCGGATTTGAACTTGCCCTTGTGGCTGATGCCATTGACTTCGCGCAACTCGTCGGCTGATACGCCGAATTTCTTTGCGATGCTTTCAATGCGTTCGCCGCGTTTGGCGTAATAGCTCTGCCAACTGACAAGGGGCTTGTCATAGGCCGCCAGATTGGTTTCAAAGGTTTCATCCGCCCCCATGGGTAGCAGGATTTGGTGCGTGCTTTCAGTCGAGGTTAGCACGGGGCGGTTGTATTCCGGATTCAGGGAGCGGAACTCTTCCATCGATACGCCGGCCAGTTTGGCGGCAAGCGTGACATCGATCTGCTTGGGGGCATTGACCTTGGTGAAGTAGGGCTGGTTGGCAATGGACTGAAGATTCAATCCGTATTGTTCGGGATTGGAAACGATATTCTTGACCGCTTGCAGCTTGGGAACGTAGTTACGAGTTTCAGGCGGAAGCTGAAGGCTTTGGTAGTCTGTCGGCAGACCGCGCTTGCGATTGCGTTCAATGGCTCGCATCACGGTGCCTTCGCCAGCGTTGTAAGCGGCCAGTGCAAGATCCCAAGTGCCGAACATGACGTGCAGTTTTTGCAGATAGTTAAGGGCCGCATCCGTCGCAGCAGTCACATCGCGGCGGTTATCCACCCACCAGTTCTGCTTCAGGCCAAAGTGTTTGCCTGTGGACGGGATGAATTGCCAGATGCCGGAAGCCTTGCTGGTTGACATCGCGGTTGGGTTGAATGCGCTCTCGACCATGGGCAGTAATGCGATTTCCGTCGGCATTCCGCGCTTCTGCACTTCTTCGACGATATGGTAGAGATACTTCTGGCTGCGCCCGACCATACGCGTCACGTATTCCGGACGGGATGCATACCAGGATTCGTGCGTGGCCGTGATGGGGGACTGCAATTCGGGCATCGCATAGCCGCTCTTGATGCGTTGCCAGAGATCGGCATTCGTGCCGGCTACTTCGGTGGCGTCGCTTTCCTGCGTATAGCTTTCGAGCGACAAGCGCTCCGGCTTTGGGTTGAACTGCAAGGATTCCACATCGGGGTTCGCGACGACATCGTCGAGGGTGGTGATTTCTTCCCCGGCAAGATTGGTGTCGGCGTAAGCGGCCGGGGCAATGAATAGAGCGAGAATGGACAGCTTCAGCAGAGATTTTGCAAGCATGTAAACGTGTCTAGGGGAAGCCAAAAATTCTTGCAATCCTATCTGTACAGTCCGGCTAGCGTCAAGCAATATTTGCGTTTTATTCTAATTTATAATCAAGGATTTAAAATGCATTTCTTAATTGTCTTATAGCGCAGAACACTGAGAGTGCATCCTGTTTGCTCAATGCGGCCTGATGTGTGGCGGCGGACTGGATGGCGACACTGTCGCAGCGCAGGAAAGGATTGGTGGCTAACTCGAGGCCGATGGTGGTCGGCAAGGTAGGCTGGCCTGCAGCTACAAGGCGTTCTACATCGCTTTCCCGCTGCTGAAGTTTAGGGTTGTCCGGGTCGAGCATGCGTGCGAAGCGGATGTTGTGGCGGGTATATTCATGGGTACAGTAAACCCGTGTTTCGGGAGGCAGCGCGGCCAGCCGCTGCAGAGAGTGATAGAGCTGTTCGCAACTGCCTTCGAACAAACGGCCGCAGCCGCAGCTGAACAGTGTGTCGCCACAGAACAGGGAATTTGCGCCATAATAAACCACGTGTCCCAGCGTGTGCCCGGGCGTTTCCATGACGTTCAGACTGAGGCTGAGAGCATCCAGTTCGACGATGTCATCCTCACCCACGGGCTCGTGCCTGAAAGTGTATTGCTCCCGATGCGGTGCATACACTTTTGCCGTGGGATGGGTGCGGATCAGTTCCTGAATGCCGCCGATATGGTCATCGTGATGGTGTGTCACTAGAATCGCATCGAGCGCCAGATTTGCGGCTTGCAGCGTGGATATGACGGGAGCCGCATCGCCTGGGTCAACCACGGCGGCGTGGTTGCCGCGACGGATGAGCCAGATATAGTTGTCCCGGAAAGCCGGGATTGGATTAACCTCGAACATGGGCGACATTTTGCCAACATACACCGAACAATCCTGGCTGCAAACCCCGCTTGGCGAGTATCTGCTGGAACAGGAGCAATCCTTGTTCGATGGAGCGGTGAGCGATCTCTTCGGCTTCAATGCCTTGCAGGTCGGCATGCCCGAGGTCGACTTCCTGCGCAATTGCCGGATACCGTTCCGACTGCATGCTGCGTCGCAAGGGAATGTCATGCTGCGCTGTGATGCGGTGCAATTTCCTTTTGCGACCTCCAGTGCCGATCTGATGCTGCTCCCACATGTGTTGGAGTTTTCACCAAATCCGCACGACACCCTGCGGGAAGCCGAGCGTGTACTGGTGCCCGAAGGGCACTTGATAGTCAGCGGTTTCAATCCGCTGAGTCTCTGGGGTGCACGCCGCTTGTTCAATGGTGACAAGTCGTTTCCGTGGCAGGGTAAGTATGTTTCCCTGCAGCGCATCAAGGACTGGCTGGCGCTGCTGGGTTTCGAAGTGGTTGCCGGACGTATGGGATGCTATGTGCCGCCGGTGCGAAAGCCGACATGGTTGCAGCGTTGCCGCTTCATGGACGGCGCAGGGGACCGCTGGTGGCCCATGCTGGGCGGGGTGTATTTTCTCGTGGCGAAGAAGCGTGTCATGGGCGCGCGACTGATTCGTCCGAACTGGAATGGAGCCCGTGTTAGCCAGGTGCTCATGCCAAAACCAACACAAAAAACGGAATATCAGAAAAGTGAATATGGAAACTAAAGTCGAAATCTATGCCGACGGCGCATGCAAAGGCAATCCAGGACCCGGCGGCTGGGGCGCCTGGCTAAGCTTCGGTGGCAAGGAAAAGGAACTGTGCGGCGGTGAAATGCTGACGACCAACAATCGCATGGAGCTGCTTGCGGTGATCCGTGCCCTGGAAGCTCTGACGCGCAATTGCGAGGTGCGTGTGCACACCGATTCGCAATACGTGCAAAAAGGCATCAGCGAATGGATACACGGCTGGAAAAAGCGCGGTTGGAAAACCGCGGACAAGAAGCCGGTCAAGAATGATGACTTGTGGCGTCAGTTGGATGAGTTGGCGCAGCAGCATCGCGTGGAATGGGTGTGGGTACGCGGCCATGCAGGCGATGTCGGCAACGAACGGGCCGATATGCTTGCCAATCGTGGGGTAGAACAACTGCTGGCGAAGGCGGTAGCGTAATGCGTCAGATTTTCCTCGATACCGAAACCACCGGTCTTGATCCCGCACAGGGGCACCGCATCATCGAAATCGCCGCCGTGGAAGTCATCAATCGCCGACTGACGCAAAATCACTTCCATGTTTACCTCAACCCGGACCGTGAAATCGACCTCGGCGCACAACAGGTGCACGGCATTTCGCTTGAATTCCTGCAGGACAAGCCTCGCTTTCCAGAGGTTGTCGCCGAATTCCTGACGTTTATCGACGGCGGCGAGCTGATCATCCACAACGCGCCTTTCGACGTCGGCTTTCTCAATACCGAACTGGGGATGATCGGTAAGGGACGCTTGCAGGATGCCTGCGCCAATATCATCGATACCCTGAAAATGGCAAAGGACTTGCGCCCCGGACAGCGCAATAACCTTGACGCACTATGCCGCCATTACGGTATTGATAACTCTTCGCGGACTTTGCATGGCGCGCTGCTCGACGCGGAATTGCTGGCCGATGTCTACCTGGCGATGACGCGCGGGCAGGAAAGCCTGATGATGGATATCGAGGAGCCGCCGCGCGGCATTGGCGAGGAAGCGGTGGTGGTTCGTACCCAGCCACTGCTGGTTGTGAGTGCAGATGAAAGCGAGCTCGAGGCTCATCGCAACTATCTTACCGGGCTGGATAAAGCGGCAGGTGGTGCGAGTTTATGGAAGCAGATCGAGGCTGCTCCGACAGAGTAATTACTGGCGCAATGCGTCGGCCCAGCTATTGGGCGTTTCAAACAGCCTGACACGTTCCAGGCGCAGATGGTTACCGTAGGTGTCGCGATATAGCGCATCGAGGATGCGGAAGGCTTCTGCCGCCATATTTTCCGCCGTCGGTACGCTTTGCATCACCACCGTCTTGTGATCCGGCAAGCTCTCCAGGAACTCGCGCACGGCGGTATCGCCCTGGTAAACCAGAAATGCATGGTCCCACGCATCCACCACCGCCTTGCGGGCGATTGCCTTGACGTCCGAGAAGTCCATCACCATCCCTTGTTCCGAGCTTCCCTCCTGCTGGATCACATCTCCCGAAAGCGTGATTTCGATGGAATAGCGATGGCCGTGCAGGTTGCGGCACTGGCTTTTGTGACTGGGGATGCGATGACCAGCATCGAATTCAAGGCGCGTTGTGATTTGCATGGCGCGATTATAGCAGGCGTCGCAAAGGGAGTGGCTCGTGCCGGGTGGGCATGCATTAGCAGGAGAACATGCTTGGCCATATCCGGCAGTTAGGGCAAAAGGTACAATCACAGCCCTGATCCTTGCTTGAGGGAGATTCATGCGTCTATTTGCAGCCATATTGGCGACCTGCTGGAGTTTGCTGGTGCATGGCGCGGACGATGTGCCGCTTATTGCCGCCGCATCCGATCTTCAAACAGCCTTGCGCGAGGTCGCGCAGGCATTCCAGTCCGACACCGGGGGGAAGGTCGAAATCGTATTCGGTTCCAGCGGCAACATGGCCGCCCAAATACGGCAGGGCGCGCCATTTCAGATGTTTCTTTCGGCAGATGAAAAGTACGTGCTCGACCTGGCGAAGGCCGGACTTACTCGTGACGAAGGGCAGCTATATGCACTCGGCCGTATAGCGCTGTTCGTGCCAAACCATTCGCTCTTGAAAGCCGACGAACAGCTTGCCGGTTTACGCACTGCGCTGGAAAACAGCCAGGTTGAGCGTTTCGCCATCGCCAACCCGGCTCATGCACCCTACGGTAGAGCGGCGCGCGAGGCTTTACAGAAAGCTCGGCTTTGGGAGCCGTTGCAATCCAGACTGATCCTGGGCGAAAATGTTTCCCAAGCCGCACAATTCGCGACGAGCGCGAATGCCAGCGGCGGCATAGTCGCCTATTCGTTGGCATTGACTCCTGCCATGACGAAAGCCGGGCGGTATGCATTGATTCGACAGGACTGGCATGCCCCCTTGCGTCAGCGCATGGTGCTGACCAAAAAAGCAGGGCCCGGTGCGGAAGCGTTTTATACGTTTTTGCAGCAGGATAAAGCGCGCGCGATTCTCACGCGCAACGGCTTCGCGATGCCGCAGGAAGGCCGCTGATGGATTGGCAGGCGCTCCGGCTTTCATTGTTGCTGGCTATTGCGACGACCGTGCTGTTGCTGCCGGTGAGCATTTTTACCGGGCGCTGGATGGCGGAAAGCCGTTTCCGCGGCAAGATTCTGCTTGAAGCCGCTATTGCCACGCCGCTGGTGCTGCCGCCTACCGTTATCGGTTATTACCTGCTGGTCGGCATGGGTGCCCATTCGCCGCTCGGCGCAGGGTTTTCCGAATTGTTCGGGCGACCGCTGGTCTTCAATTTCAGCGGATTACTGATCGCTTCCGTATTAGTCAATCTGCCGTTTGCCATCCAGCCTGCGCAGCGTGCTTTCGAAGCGATTCCTCAGGATGTGCGTGATGCCGCGCAATGCTGCGGCATGTCTTTCTGGCGTTCGCTTTGGGCGGTCGATCTACCGTTGGCATGGCCCGGGGTGCTGACCGGGTTGACGCTTTCGTTTGCACATACGCTGGGCGAATTCGGCGTGGTCCTGATGGTTGGCGGCGCGATTCCCGGCGAAACCAAAACGGTTTCCATCGCGATCTATGACCAGGTGCAGTCGCTCAATTTTGAAGGGGCGGGCAGCATGTCCTTGCTGCTGCTGCTGATTTCGCTTGGATTGCTAGTTTTCGTCAATCTTCTCGGCCGCTATGCCGGTCGACTCCATGCCTACCGCAATGTCTGAACTGCTCGTGCGCTTGCAGCAGGAATCGCCGATCCCCATGGATGCCGAGCTGCGCTGCACGGGCGGCCAGCTGCTGGCCTTGGTGGGCCCTTCTGGAAGTGGCAAGACGACGCTGTTGCGAGCCCTTGCGGGACTGGTGCAGCCCAAGCATGGAGTCATCAGCTGTGGCGGCGAAACCTGGTTCGACAGCGCGGCCGGGCATTATCTGCCTGCACGCAAGCGCCGTGTCGGCTATGTGCCGCAGCATTTTGCATTGTTTCCACACCTTGATGTGCTGCACAACGTGGTGTCCGGCATGCTGCACCGCGCGCCGGAAACGCGCGTAGCCGCTGCGCATGACCTGCTCGAACGGGTGAATCTGGCGGGGCTGGAGTCACGCAAACCGGGGCAACTATCCGGCGGCCAGCAGCAACGTGTCGCGGTGGCCCGGGCGTTGGCGCGCGAACCGCAGGTGCTGTTGCTGGACGAACCTTTTTCTGCGGTCGACCACGCTACCCGCGAGCGGCTTTATGGCGAACTGGCGATGCTGAAGCAGACCCTGTCCATGCCTATGGTGATGGTGACGCACGATTTGCGTGAGGCGATGCTGCTGGCGGATGAAATGTGCGTGCTGCATCGCGGTCGGACGCTGCAAACGGATAAACCGCTTGAGCTAGTGGCCAGGCCGGTGAGTACGGACGTGGCGAGGCTGGTTGGTATACGCAATATCTATCACGGGGAAATTGCCGGACACGTGCCGGATCTTGAGTGTACCCAGTTACGTTTTGGGGCCGCGATGCTGAAGACTCCATATCGCCCTGAACTCATACCGGGCAGTCGGGTGCAATGGGTGATTCCTTCCGACGGCGTCGTGTTTCATCGTCGTGACCGTCCTTCGCATACCGAACGCGAAAATCAACTGCAAGGCATCGTCGATACGGTGCATAAGTTGGGGGAAATTACCCGGCTGGCGGTACGGATGGACGATGAAGACCGTTCGCTGCTATGGCTTGATGTCCCAAGCCACCTTGCGCGACGCAACGAGATTGCGGTGGGCGTGGCCGCGACCGTGTCGTTGACGGTCGCGGCAATTCACATCATCAAAGACAATTCATAGCCCGGCCAGCGTCCTGACATGCGCGCTAGCGCTATCTGCCAGTGACGGCAAGTCGTAGCCGCCCTCGAGCGAGGAAACGATACGCCCCTTGGCATGTTTCTCCGCCATATCCTTGATGAAGTCCGTTATCCAGACATAGTCCTCGCGCACCAGCCTCAATTCGGCGAGTGGGTCCAGCGCATGCGCGTCGAAGCCGGCCGAAACAAACACCATCTGCGGTTTGAATTTTTCCAATGCCGGCGCAAAATCATTCTCCACTGCTGTACGGAAATGCTTGCCATCTGTCATTGCTGGCAGCGGGACGTTGACCATGCGTTCGGTACGCGTGTCGGCACCGCGATAGGGGTAGAAGGGATGCTGGAAGGTCGAGCACAGCATCACGCGCGGATTGTCGCGAAAAATGTTTTCCGTGCCGTCGCCGTGGTGCACATCGAAGTCGATAATCGCGACACGTTCGATGCCATGTTTTGTAATGGCGTGCGCCACGCCAACCGCAACATTATTGAAAATGCAGAATCCGGCGGCATTGGCGATGCCCGCATGATGTCCGGGCGGGCGAATACAGCAGAAGGCGTTCTGTACCTTGCCCGCCATGACGAGGTCGGTCGCCAGCACGGTTGCGCCCGCCGCATGCAGCGCTGCTGAAAGCGTCATCGGCCCCATCGCGGTGTCCGGGTCGAGGCGTACGATACCGGCCGGCGGCGCGATCTCGCGGATACGTTTTACATAGGCGGGAGAGTGGACGCGGGTAAGTTGCTCGTCTGTCGCGAGCGGCGCCTCATGGATTTGCAGGTGTTCCATGATTTTTGTGCGCGCAAGCTGCTCCTTGATCGCCGAAATGCGTGCCGGCGATTCCGGATGATGGCCATCCATCACATGCAGTAGCGTATCCGGATGGCTGATGAACGCAGTTGTCATGCGAGTTCCGCAAAAAGCTTTCGATAGGACTCTAGCCGGATTTCGCTGATTTTTCCATCCCTTACCGCGTTCAGGATAGCGCAGTCGGGCTCCTTGAGATGGCGGCAATTATTGAAGCGGCATTTGCCCAGATAAGGCCGGAATTCTACAAAAGACCGTTCCATTTCGTCCGAGCTGAGGTGATTCAGGCCGAACTCCTGCAAGCCGGGGGAGTCGATCAGACTGCTCTCGCTGTCCAGGTGATAAAGCCGGGCCGATGTGGTGGTGTGCTTGCCGCTGTCCAGCACGGAAGAAATCTCTTGCGTGCGGGAGTTGGCTTCGGGCAACAGCGCATTCACCAATGTCGACTTGCCCATGCCGGATTGGCCGACCAGCACGCTGGTGTGCCCTTGCAGCAAAGGTCGCAATTGCGATGCATCCTGTCTGGCGGAAAGCGTTTCTACCGCATATCCAAGCGAGCGATAAAGTTCTAAACGGTCAAGCGCCGCAGCAGTTTCAGGCAAGTCGCTCTTGTTAAGCAGTATCAAGGCCTTGATATCGGCCGCTTCGGCGGCGATCAGGCAACGGTTCACGAGATCTTCATAGAAGCTGGGTACTGCGGCGATAACGATGACGATCTGTGAGACATTGGCGGCCAACAGTTTTTTGCGGTATTCATTACTCCTGTAGAGCAGGCTGCTGCGCGGAAGGATGTTCTCTACCACTCCTTCAGTATCCGAGGTCATTCGGATTTCCACCCGGTCGCCGCATGCAAGATCGCTTTTCTTGCCGCGCGTCACGCAACTGACCTGTGTCCCGTCATTCAGTTCGACATCGTAGCGCATGCCGAATGAGGCAACGACGAGCGCGGGCAGTAATTCTGACTTCGAGGGGTTTTGTTTTTGCATGGCGTCATTATTGCCTATTTTCGTTATGTCCGAGGCCGGAAGGAACTTTCCTTTGCCGCTAGGCGTCGTTCTATAGAGGTATAAAGCTGCGCTTGCGTAAGCAAACAAACATAATTCCAAATCACTTCATTTAATAATCTTGATATGGGGTTCAGTGACTTAAGGAGAATAGTCATGAACTGGATAGCAATGCTCGTTCATGCGCTGCGAGCGCTATTGATTGCCAATGTACTTGCATTTGCACAGGTTGCTAACGGCGGCGAAGCCGGCGAGATGGAAATGACGCCGAGCGCGCAAGAGATGCCCACTGTGGTCCCGAGCAAGCAGGAAACTGCTGAATCGGTATTTGCCAAGCTTGATAACGGCAAGAAAGGTTACATTTCCCTGGCCGACGTGACGGTGCTGCCAGGGTTTGATCGCATCTTTCAGGGCTCGGACGGCAACCACGACGGTAAGCTATCGCTCAAGGAGTTCAAGTCGGCATGGCCGGTTTACTCAGGCACCACCGATCCGGCCGATGACGCGCCGGGCCCCAAATAGTCCGGGTGTAAGACGGCAGGGAGACTTGCCGTTTAGCGGTCGAACTTATAGTAAGTGTTGTTCAGATAACGGGCGACGTGTATCTCTTCATCCTCGAACCATTGCAGCCCGAGGTTGGTATTGCAATTGCGGATTTGCTGTACCAGCGCACTGCCGTCACTGACCTTGCGATCGTCTCGCGTATAAATGCCGGAGCCATCGCCCCCAAAACTGCTGGCGTGACACGAAATGCAGTGCTTCTCTACCAGCGCCTTGCCGATGTCGGCGTTGCCGCGCGCAAATGGATCGGCATGTCCTGTCGTGGAAAACAATCCAAATGATACAAGGCCGATGGCTACGATGCGCATGGGTTGCTCCTTCAGGATTCGAGCTTGGCGATCCGTATGCTTGCTGGCGGATGAGAATCGTAAAATGCCGAATGCAACGGATCGGGCGTCAGGGTCGAAGCGTTGTCACGGTAAAGTTTGACCAGTGCTTCGACCAGATGTTTCGCATCGGAATGCGTGGCTGCATACTCGTCGGCCTCGAATTCGTTTTTGCGGGAATAACCTGCAAGCACCGGCCTGAACAGGAAAGTGAAGACCGGGCTTGCGAGGATGAACAGCAGGAGCGCCATGTAGTTACTGGGGGTAACGACGCCGAGGTCGGCATAAAACCACGCCTGATTGACCAGCCATCCGAGCAGGGCGAGACCGAATAAGCTGACGATGAACATTAGCGCAATGCGCTTGATGACGTGTTTGTGCTTGAAGTGGCCGAGTTCGTGCGCCAATACGGCCTCGATTTCGTCTGCATCCAGCCGGTCGAGCAGGGTATCGAAAAACACCACGCGCTTGGCAGCGCCGAAGCCGGTGAAATAAGCGTTGCCATGGCTGCTGCGGCGCGAACCGTCCATCACATACAAGCCTTGCGACTTGAAGCCGCAACGCGTCAGCAAGGTTTCAATGCGTGTTTTCAGCGCTTCGTCGGTCAATGGCGAGAACTTGTTGAACAAGGGAGCGATGACTGTCGGATAAACGGCCAGCATCAACAGGTTGAAGCCCGACCACAGCACCCATAGATACAGCCACCACCAATTGCCGGCCCCCTGCATCAGCCACAGTGCTGCAAACAGCAAGGGTGCGCCGAGCGCCAGGCCGACCACGGCGTGCTTGATCAAATCGGTGAGGAACATGCTGCGCGTCATCTTGTTGAAGCCGAAGCGCTCGTCCACGACGAAGGCCTTGTAATAATCCAGCGGTATCTCGATCAGGCTGCTGATGACGAAAGCAGAAAGGATGACTAATGCGCCACGAAAAATCTCGGTGTCCGGCAAAATCCCGCGCCAGGCTTCGTCTATCCACTGCAGGCCGCCGCCCAACGTGAATGCAAATAACAGAACAGCCTGCACCAGGCTTTCAGTAATGACCAATCGTGTCTTGGCCGACGAATAGTCAGCCGCTTTCTGATGTGCATCCAGGCTGATATTGCTCGCAAAAGCGGGAGGAACGGTGTTCCTGTGCGACTGGATATAGGCGATATGACGCCGTCCAAGCCAGAAACGGATTAGTGTGGTCAGAACAAGCAAGCTCAGGAACAGGGCGGTAAAAGCGGTCATCGTGATTTATTTTCGGTTAAACTCGACACTATTTGGAAGCGTTGAAAGGCATTAAGGTTCATTATGGCACAAGATAACAACAATCTAATCTGGATCGATATGGAGATGAGCGGGCTGCTCCCCGATAGCGATGTTATTTTGGAGCTCGCAGTCGTTATCACCGATGCCAATCTGGAAATTCTCACTGAATCCCCCGTCCTGGTCGTGCATCAGTCCGACGAAGTACTGGATGGCATGGATGCATGGAACAAGGGCACGCATGGCAAATCCGGCCTGATCGACAAGGTGAAGGCCTCGACGCTGGACGACGCGGCGGCAGAAGCGCAAATGATCGAATTCCTCAAGGAGTGGGTCCCCGCCAACAAGTCGCCGATGTGCGGCAATTCCATCTGCCAGGATCGCCGTTTCATGGCGCGCTATATGCCCAAGCTGGAAGCGTACTTCCACTACCGTAACCTGGACGTCAGCACGCTGAAGGAGTTGTCTCGCCGCTGGGCGCCCAAGGTGTACGACGGGTTCAAGAAGGCCGGCAAGCACACCGCGCTGGCGGATATTCACGAGTCCATCGAAGAGCTGAAGTATTACCGTGAGCACTTCATCAAGCTGGACTAAGCGGCAGATTCAAAACTGGTACAACAAGCCTGCCCGGGCCGAATAGCCTTCGTAGGTGTGTCCGCCCTTGGCATTGGCATCGAAGTAGCGCGCGCTGATGTCGAGGGCCATATTTCCATCGATGGCGTAGTTGTAGCCTAATTCGAGCGTATTGGTGACCGCATCGAATCGATAGGCATTGCGTGATTCGCCATGTTCGGACAGTGCCGTGTCTGGCGTTTGTGCCGCATAGCGCAAAGGAGTGCCGGATAGCGATGATTGGGGTGCGGAAGAAACCTGGTCGCCGAAAATCCGGGCGGCTTTTGCATAAATCGAGCCTTGGGATGTCAGGCGAAAATCCGCACTTAATTGCCAGCCATGGTTGCGTAGATCGAACACACGGCTGTCTTCCGCATGGCGGCGCTCCGCCATCCATCCGGCGGTCATGCGCAGCTTATCCGTAAAGTATTTCCCGACTGTAATGCCAAGATTGTTGATCCACCCGTCGCGGATTTCGCTGTCGCGATATTCCAGACGCTCGGCGCCCAGCGCGAAGTCAATCCAGGGTGACGTGAATCCCGGCAATGGTTGGACTCGGTAGCGGGCGCCTGCGCTGGCAGAAACGAGGCTGAGGTCGTCGTAATGCACTTGTTTGATCAACTGAATTCCGGCGCGGGCGACAAGACCGCTGTGGGAGGTGATGCGCATGCTGCGGCTAATGTTTGCGCCAAGCTGAAGTGCGGTATCTTCCTGCACGTCCTGGCTGTATTCCGAGTGGCCGATATTGCTCTCGTGAGCAAGCGCAGCTTCCATGGCGATATGTGTTGCATCGGCCTGCGCGGTTCCCGCCACCGCCTGGCACGCGAGAATGAAGATGCAATGTTGCCAGTTCATGCTTGACACCCCTTTTAATTCAAGAATATAAAGCACTTACCATGTCAAAACAATCCGAAGCGATCGAGGCGCGTCGCGAGTTTCTGATCCGTGCCTTGCAGGCCGGAGTTTACGCATTGGCAGGAGGCTTGTTATTGCCAGGAATGGCGCGCGCTGGAGCGCTGGGCAAGGTGCCTCGGGAATTGCCGGCCGGGCAGTCCATCTATGATCTGCGGGGCGAAGTTCTGGTCAACGGGAAACCGGCCAATATGAATACCGTGATCGGTCATAGCGACCGTATCGAAACCGCGAAAGATGGGCAGCTGATTTTCGTGGTGGGGAAGGATGCCTTTTTGATGCGCGGCGCTAGCAAGCTGGAGCTTTCTGGCGACGACTCCTTGCTGGTGTCGGGTTTGCGACTGGTGAGTGGGGCGCTTTTGTCTGTTTTTGGCAAAAAACAACATCATTTCAGTACGGCGACCGCCACGATAGGCATCCGTGGAACCGGCCTGTATGTCGAGGCGCAGGAGGATCTTTCATATGTTTGCACCTGCTACGGAACCACTGATATTGCTGCGCTCAATGATCCTGCCAGCCAGGAAACCATTGTTTCGCAGCATCATGATGCGCCGCGTTACATTCTTGCCGACGGTACAAGTGGGCAGCGCATTCGCAGGGCGCCTTTCAAGAATCACACAGACCTTGAACTTGCCCTTATAGAGGCGTTGGTAGGTCGTACGCCACCCTTCAATTTGTTCGATGAAGGCTATGGCAGTCCCCGTCGATACTGATGGCAAAAAAAAGGGTGCGAAGCGCACCCTCAAGGAGGAGATTTAAGCTTTGGAGAAAAGCTCGCTTATACCCTAGCAATAGCTATGCCAAAATTTCATTTTCCTCACATGAGGGAGCGGTAAATATTCAGGTAGTCCAAAGCGCTGTGATCCCAGCTTAAATCCACCGACATCCCATTCCGCTGGACCTGGCGCCATTCCGCCTTATTTCCATAGCAAGCCAATGCGCGCTGGATAGTTGTCAACAGATCATTTGTGTTTGCCAGATCGAACACGAAGCCGTTGGCGCTGCCGTTCGCCAGCGAAGATGCGGTCGTGTCATGTACCGAGTCGGCCAGGCCGCCGGTACGACGTACTACCGGTGGCGTGCCATAGTGCAGGCCATACATCTGGTTTAGTCCGCATGGCTCGAAGCGCGATGGCATGATGAAGATATCCACACCAGCCATGATCATGTGTGAGAGAGGTTCGTTGTAACCTATGGTGACGCTAACCTGTTGCGGATGCTCCAATGCCAGTTGCAGGAAGCCTTGCTCCAGCGCTGGGTCGCCGCCGCCGAGCACTGCTATCTGGCAACCTTGTTTCAGCAAGGGGGCCGCGCATTTCAGGAATAAGTCCAGGCCTTTCTGGCTGGTAAGACGACTGACGACGCCTAGCAGCGGCATTGCTACGTCCTGCGTCAAGCCTAGCCGTTGTTGCAATGCCAGCTTCACTGTGTCTTTCTTGCTCAGGCTATCGCTATCGTAGGTCTGCGGAAGATGCTGATCTTCGGCCGGATTCCATTCCGCGGTGTCGATGCCGTTCAGGATGCCGTGAATGTCCTTGCTGCGCGTCGCAAGCAAGCCTTGTAAACCGAAACCGTATTCCGCTGTCTGGATTTCTTGTGCATAAGTGGGACTGACAGTCGCGATGCTGTCCGCATAAAATACGCCGGCTTTCAGGAAGGACAACTGTCCGTAGTACTCAAAACCATTGATGCTGAAACCATCGCGAGGTAATCCGAGTCTCTCTACCCATTCGGCCGGGAAGTTTCCCTGGAAGGCAAGATTGTGGATTCCGAGCACCGATTTGGCGCACGGCGACCCTGAGTAGTGCATATATGCCGGGGTTAAACCACCCTGCCAATCGTTGCAATGAACGATATCCGGAATCCAGTCGGCCAAGGGGCTAGCCTTGCTGCCAAGAATTGCCCCAATCCGGGAAAGAATGCCAAAACGTAATGGGTTGTCCACCCATTCGTGCCCAGTGCTGTCGAGGTAAGGGCCGCCATCCCGGTCGTATAGCTGGGGATGGTCGATTACCATGACGGGTACGCCGGTATCCGGCATTTCGCCGGTCAGTATGGTGACATTGCCTACCATGGGAAGCCATTTCAGTTCTAGCAGGGCACGCGTGTTGCGTAGCTTGGAGAGCACCTGGCGATACCCCGGGATCAGCAGGCGGACGTCTTCGCCCAGATGCCGGAGTGCCGCCGGCAAGGAGCCGCTGACATCGGCAAGCCCTCCGGTTTTGATGAGCGGATAGGCTTCTGAAGTAACGTAGAGAATGCGCAACGGAATATCTTTCTATCGGGGCATCTGGCCCGCATTGCAGCGCGGTCAGACCTTGGCAGTTATCGTCAAGGGGTCAAACCTGTTAGAATAATTGATCAACCTGTCGCGGGCAAGATAACACCTGCGGAACTGAAAAGGAGAATTATCTTGCGAGTAGCAATGATAGGTTTGGGCAAGATGGGCGGCAATATGGCGCGTCGTTTGCGCCGTGCCGGCCATGAAGTTGTGGGCTACAACCTGAGTCAGAGTGTTACCCAGCAGATCGCTGACGAATGCGGTATTGAAGTTGCCGTTTCATTGGCCGATATGGTCGCAAAAATGCCTGCGCCGCGTGCCGTTTGGCTGATGCTGCCAGCCGGTGAAGTTACCGAAAAAACGCTGGAGGAATTACGGAGCCTGCTTGCGGCAGGCGATGTCGTGATCGAAGGTGGCAATTCCAATTATCAGGAATCGCAAGCGCGCGCGGCCGAGATGAAAAAACTGGGCATTGATTACCTGGACGTCGGGACAGCGGGCGGCATCTGGGGGCTGCAAAATGGTTACGCGCTGATGGTAGGTGGCGAGACTGCTGCCGTTAAACGCGTGGAGCCGTTGATGCAAGCCTTGGCGCCGTCGCCCGACAAGGGCTGGCTGCATTGCGGTCCTAGCGGTGCCGGTCATTTTGTGAAGATGATACACAACGGTATCGAGTACGGCATCATGCAGGTTTATGCGGAAGGTTTTTCGCTTCTGAAAGGCAAAACCGAATTCGGTTTCGATCTCGCGAACGTGGCTGGCATGTGGCAGGACGGGAGCGTGATTCGGAGCTGGCTGCTGGAGTTGACCGTGCAGTTTCTGGCGGAAGACCAGCAATTGAATGGAATCGAGCCGTTTGTTGCCGATTCCGGGGAGGGGCGGTGGACGGTGAATGAAGCCATCGCGCAGGGAGTGCCCGCACCGGCGATTACTGTGGCGCTAATGACGCGTTTCGCCAGCCAGGGCAAGGATGAATTTGGAAACAAGATGCTGGCCATGATGCGTAAAGGCTTCGGCGGCCATGCGATAAAAGTAAAGTAAGGGACTAACCTAAAATGAGTAATCAAGAAACCATTCCGGGGCCATGCCATTTTGTCATTTTCGGCGCGACCGGTAACCTGGCCACCATCAAGCTGCTACCTTCGCTGTACAACCTGGAAGTAGCAGGCCGTATTCCCGGCGACATGAGCATACTTGCGCTTGGTCGCCAGGAGTATTCGCAGGAATCCTGGCTGGAGCACCTGGATAAGGTGCTGCACGACAAATTCGGCGACCGCGTAGATCCTGAAATCGCTGCACGCTTTGCGAAGCGTTTTTCCTACCTGTCGGGAGATCTGCGCGAGCCGGAGTTCTACAAACATCTGCAGGAAGAGCTTTCCAAGCCTCGCGAAGGCACTTGCAGCAATATCGTATTTTATCTTTCGATCATTCCGAAGGATTTCAATACCGTCATCAATTACCTTGATGAATTTGGCTTCTCCAAGCCGCGCGGTCTGCACCGCATTGTCGTCGAGAAGCCGTTCGGCACCGATCTTGAAACGGCCCAGCAGCTCAATCGCTCGCTGCACAAGCATTTCGACGAAGAGCAGATCTATCGCATCGACCACTACCTCGGCAAGGAAACCGTGCAGAATCTGCTGGTGTTCCGTTTTGCCAATACGCTGATCGAACCGATCTGGAATCGCAATTTCATCAACCACGTGCAGATCACCGTGGCGGAAGATCTCGGTATCGGAACCCGTGCCGACTACTATGACAAGTCCGGTGCTCTGCGCGATATGCTGCAGAATCACCTGATGCAGCTGCTGACGGTTGTCGCGATGGAACCGCCGCCTTCACTCGAAGCCGATGCTGTGCGCGACGAGAAGGTGAAGGTACTGAAATCGATGCGCGCGATTCCCAAGGACGCAGTCAATGCCTATGCATTCCGCGCCCAGTATGCCGCCGGCACTTCCAAGAGTCAGCCGGTGCAGGGCTATCAGGAAGAGCAGGGCGTCGAGGAAAATACGGCGACCGAAACCTTCGCGGCTGCCAAGTTCTATATCGACAACTGGCGCTGGCGCGGCGTCCCGTTCTATTTGCGCACCGGCAAGCGCCTGGCCAAGACGCAATCCACGATTGCGATTCGCCTGCGCCATCCCCCGCAACATCTGTTCCACGACACGCCAGTCGAAGAGCTGGAGCCGAACTGGATCCTGCTCTCGCTGCAGCCGACCGAATCCATGCATATGGAGCTGCATGTCAAGGCACCTGGCCTCGGCATGGAAACACGTACGGTTCAGTTGAACGCCTCTTATCGCAAGCCGGATGAAATGCCTTTGGAAGCCTATGAGGCGTTGATTCTGGACGTGATCGAAGGCGACAAGACCTTATTCATCCGCTTCGACGAAGTCGAATGGGCGTGGCGCGTGGTGGATCCTATCCTCAAGCACTGGCAGCAGGAGCGGGACTTCATTCACACCTATCCTGCAGGCACCTGGGGGCCGCAAGAGACCAGCCGTCTCTTCGACTGCGAAGATCAGGAATGGCGTAACGAACTGTAAATCAACGCATGAATGCCAGCGGATTTATTGCGGTAGGCATAGGCGCTGCTTCCGGCGCCTGGCTCCGCTGGTGGTTCGGCTTGTTGCTTAATCCGCTGGTGCCGACTTTGCCACTGGGAACCTTGGCTGCCAATCTGATTGGCGGCTACTTGATGGGTATCGCCATGGGTATATTTACCCATTACGCCAGTCTACCGATGGAAACCCGGTTGTTCATCGTGACCGGTTTCCTGGGTGGAATGACAACGTTCTCGACGTTTTCCGCAGAGGCTGTGACGCTGCTTTCCCGCCAGCAATACGGCTGGGTCGCGGCGCACGTTTCCCTGCATCTGCTAGGGTCGCTCATCATGACGGGTCTCGGCATTCTCACTGTCAATTTCATCAGGAGCTGACGTGATCGGAAACTTTCTCAAACTCTATGTTCCACAAACAGCCAAGCACGACGGCAAGATGCTTTCTGAATGGTTGCTCGAGGAGGCGCGTAGCCTCGGTATTCCTGGAGGATCCGCGTTTCGGGCCGTAGCCGGTTATGGCCGGCACGGGCGCCTTCATGAGGAGCATTTTTTCGAGCTTGCCGGAGATCTGCCGATGACTGTGGAGTTCTTTGCAGAGGAAGCTGCCATTGACATGCTGCTGGCAAGGTTGCAGGAGCAGAAGATTTCTTTGTTTTACGTCCGTTTTAAAGCTGAGGCCGGAATAACGGCTTTTGACTGAAGCGTTATTTGCCGAGGATGACGGCAGATATCCCGAGCGCTTTAAGTTTTGCTTTGGCCCGGTCAGCTTCCATGCGCGATTTGAAGGGGCCGATCTGGACGCGCGTTTCCGTGTGCGATGGAATGCCTTGTTGGGTCAGTTTCGTTTGCAATTGTTTGGCGTTGTCCAAATCCGTGAACACTCCCAGCTGGACTTCGAACGACTTCGGCGCTGATGGCAATGGTTGGGGCGACTGTATCAGTGCCTGAGGTTGCGATCGAACAGTCGCCACGGACATCTCGGCTTTTCCTAATGCCTTTGCCGCACTGGCGACATACGGTGCGGATGGACTGGCGCCGGTGCTTTCTTCTTCCAGCGTCGGCCCAGCTGTTGTTTTTGTACCTGTGATGGGTGCAATGTCGGGCAATTTCCCTGGAACAGGGGGCGGGGGAGGCACGACAACCGCAGTTTCCTCAGGCAATGGCGAAGTTGTCGTCAGCGTCGCGTCTTCTGGAATCGCTGCTGGCGCCTCCATGTCTTCGCTGGAAATGCTCGCCTGCTCGACCGTCTTTTCCGTCCCCGGCTCTTCAGGAGCCTGCTCGTCCCTGCGCTGGTTAAGGATGGTAAGAATGCCGATGGCGGTAATCAGGAGCGCTGCAGCAACGCCAATCCGGAGTTTTGCGCGGCGACTGTCCTGAGCGGACTCGTCAATAATCGGTGGAGGTGCCATAGCCGTTTTTCTGATGATGTTTTGGCGGAATATTAGCATGCCATCGAAATTGTGTGATGGGTCGATGAATCCATTTGATTTGTTTAGCGATTTCCATTAAAATCTTGCGCTCTTCAACCTTGCTGCACCGTTGTCGCATGCGGGCAGCTGTTAAACCAAAAGGAGTATCAATGCGCCATTATGAAGTTGTTTTCATCGTCCATCCGGACCAGAGCGAGCAAGTGCCCGCCATGATCGAGCGCTATCGCGCGCTCGTCACTACTACCGGCGGCGCCGTTCACCGCCTGGAAGACTGGGGCCGCCGCCAACTGGCTTATCCGATCCAGAAAATCCACAAGGCACACTACGTGCTGATGAACATCGAGTGCGGTCAGGAAGCTCTGGCTGAGCTGGAAAATGCATTCAAGTTCAACGACGCCGTGCTGCGCCACCTGACCGTCGCAATGAAGGAAGCCGTTACCGCTCCTTCCCCGATGATGAAGGAAGAAAAGGCCAAGTCCGTCCTGAACAAGGAAGAAGCGCCGGCTGCGGAAGCTGCCGCGGCTTAAGTGATTAGCAACCGGCTGGTGCTAAGCGGTGAGGTGACGGAGGTCGCCGAACTGCGGTACACCCCGGCAGGCATCCCGCTCCTGGCTTTTACCCTCAAGCACGTCTCGCAACAAAACGAGGCAGGCATGAACCGCCAGGTCGAATGTGAAGTCCCCGCCGTAGCAATGGCAAAAATGGCTGAACAGGCCAAGGGAATCAAGCTCGGAAGCTGCGCCAGGGTTGCTGGGTTTCTTGCTAAAAGAAGCCTTAATAGCCGCCAGTTGGTACTGCATATAAACGAATTAGAGATTATTGAGAAAGGTTGAATCATGGCACGCGATATGTTCCGCCGCCGCCGTTACTGCCGCTTTTCGGCAGAAGGCATCAAGGAAGTAGATTACAAGGATGTTGACCTGCTGAAGGACTTCATCAACGAAAACGGCAAGATCATTCCTGCACGCATCACGGGCACCAAGGCCCGTTATCAGCGTCAGCTCACCACGGCTATCAAGCGCGCCCGTTTCCTGGCCCTGATGCCTTACTGCGACAAGCACTAAGGAGAGACAGCAATGCAAGTTATTCTTCTGGAAAAAGTTACCAACCTGGGCACCCTGGGCGATATCGTCAAGGTCAAGGATGGCTACGGCCGCAACTTCCTGATCCCGCAAGGCAAGGCCAAGCGTGCGACCGAAGCCAACAAGGCTGAATTCGCTGCCAAGCGTGCCGACCTGGAAAAGAAGCAAGCCGAAATTCTGGCTGCTGCCCAAACCCGTGCTGAAAAGCTGGCTGGCTTCATGCTGCAAATCTCGCAGAAAGCCGGTGTGGATGGCCGCCTGTTCGGTTCCGTTACCAATCATGACATCGCCGAAGCGCTGACCGCCCAAGGCTTTGAAGTGACCAAGTCGGAAATCCGCATGCCCAATGGCCCGCTGAAGACTATCGGCGACCATCAGGTCAGCGTTGCTCCGCATGCTGATGTTGTTGTAGACATCACTGTTTCCGTACTCGGCGAACACTAAGTCGAAAAGTAACAGATGTCATGAAAGGGCTGCTTCGGCAGCCCTTTTTGTTTGCCTTTTTCGGCCACTCTCCGATGTATAATTCCGCATGGCCGACGACTCCCTAGCATCTCTTAAACTCCCCCCGCATTCTGTCGAGGCCGAGCAGTCCGTATTAGGCGGCTTGCTGCTTGAGAACGAAGCGCTCGACAAGATCGCCGACCTGATCGCCTCCACCGATTTTTACCGGCACGACCATCGTGTCATTTACGAACACATCAGCCGCCTGATCGAACATAACAAGCCGGCGGACATCGTTACCGTCGCCGAATCGCTGGAAAGTACTGCACAGCTTTCGGGAATCGGCGGAATTTCCTATCTCGGTGCGCTAGCGCAAAATACACCTTCCGCAGCCAATATCCGCCGTTATGCCGAAATCGTACGCGAGCGAGCTGTTATGCGTAGTCTGGTCGAGGTCGGGTCCAGCATCGCGGATAGCGCATTTAGCCCGCAGGGCAAGGATGCCGCGCAGTTGCTGGACGAGGCCGAGGCCAAGATTTTTGAGATTGCCGAAGGCGGTAAGCGCAGCACGCAGGGATTTATCGACATCAAGACGCTGCTGCCGCAGGTTGCCGACCGTATCGATCAGCTTTTTCAGCGTGACAACCCCAGCGATGTGACCGGTATCCCTACCGGTTTCGCCGATCTGGATTCGATGACATCGGGTTTGCAGCCAGGCGATCTGGTGATTGTTGCCGGACGACCGTCCATGGGCAAGACGGCATTCTCACTGAACATTGCCGAAAATGTGGCGCTGGATACCGGATTGCCGGTGGCGGTGTTTTCCATGGAAATGGGCGCGACGCAGTTGGCGATGCGGATGATCGGTTCGGTCGGGCGACTGGACCAGCATCGCATGCGGACCGGGCGGCTGGAGGACGAGGACTGGGTGCGATTGACCACGGCACTGGGCAAGCTCAATGATGCGCCGATGTTCATCGACGAAAGCGCGGGCCTCAATGCGCTGGAAGTGCGCGCCCGTGCCCGTCGCTTGCACCGTCAATGCGGCAAGCTTGGCTTGATCGTCATCGACTATTTGCAACTCATGTCCGCCACGCGAACGGGCGAAAACCGGGCGACGGAAATTTCTGAAATATCGCGCGCACTCAAGGCGTTGGCGAAGGAACTGGATGTGCCGGTAGTGGCTCTTTCGCAGCTTAACCGCGGCCTCGAGCAGCGCCCGAACAAGCGGCCGGTGATGTCCGACCTGCGCGAATCCGGCGCCATCGAGCAGGATGCCGACGTGATCCTGTTCATCTATCGTGATCAGGTTTACAACCCCGACAGCCCGGACAAGGGAACGGCGGAAATCATCATAGGCAAGCAGCGTAACGGTCCCATCGGCACAGTGCGCCTGACTTTCCTTGGCGAACATACCCGTTTCGAGAACTTCGCCGGTGGCGGGGGCGGTTACGGCGGCAGCGATTATTAACGGGGGTTACGCTAGGGAATGACGCGTCCAATCCTCGCTACCATCCGTGCCGACGCATTGCGTCACAATCTTGCCATCGCCAGACAGCACGCCCCACAATCGAAAATGATGGCCGTCATCAAGGCCCACGGCTACGGGCACGGCTTATTGCGGGTAGCTTCGGCATTGCAAGCCACTGATGGTTTTGCCGTCCTGAATATTTCCGAAGGTATCGCCCTGCGTGAAGCCGGGTTTGGCCAAACGATCCTTCTTCTTGAAGGGCTGTTTGACGCGGATGAACTCGTCATTGCGGCGAAACATCGCCTGGCTGCAGTCGTGCATTCCGAACCCCAGTTACTCATGCTGGAAGCGGCGCAAGCTATTCCTGCAATAGATATCTTCCTCAAGGTGAATACCGGCATGAACCGGCTGGGCGTGCCCCTTGGACGTTTCTGGAGCTTTTACGACCGGTTGCGCGTCTGCAAGTCTGTAGGAAAGATGTCGCTGATGACTCATTTCGCCACTGCCGACGAAGAGACTGGCATCGCCGTGCAGTTCGACCTGTTCGATGAACTGACGCGTGAAATTTCATTACCCAGGACCATGGCCAATTCGGCTGCCATCCTGCGTTATCCACAAACGCATACCGACTGGGTACGTCCAGGCATCATGCTTTACGGCGCGACGCCATTTGCCGATCAATCCGCCGCAGAACTTGGCCTGCAACCCGCCATGACGCTGACTAGCGAAATCATAGGGATCCAGACTCTGCAACCGGGCGACGGTGTAGGCTACGGCCGTCGTTTTATCGCCGAGAAACCGACGCGGGTCGGCGTGGTGGCCTGTGGCTACGCCGACGGCTATCCGCGCCACGCGCCTAACGGCACACCGATAGCGGTGGCGGGCAAGCGGACGCGCACCATAGGGCGGGTGTCGATGGACATGCTGTATGCCGACCTGACTGATATCCCTGAAGCCGGCATCGGCAGCCCAGTGGAACTATGGGGTACGCAGGTGCCGGTGGATGCCGTGGCGGAAGCATCGGGTACGGTTGGATATGAATTGCTGTGCGCGCTCGCCCCGCGTGTGCCGGTTGTGGAGAGGTGAATGGCGAAAGCTAAGACGGTTTATACCTGCACGGAATGCGGTGGACAGGCGCCAAAATGGCAAGGGCAATGCCCGAGCTGCAATGCATGGAATACCTTGGTGGAAACCATCGCTGAAGCCTCTTCCGCCAGTCGCTTTGCGTCGCTTGCGCAAACCGCTGGCTTGCAGAAGCTGGCGGAGGTTGAGGCTGCCGAGGTTCCGCGTCATCCTACCGGCATTGTCGAATTCGACCGCGTTTTGGGAGGCGGCTTGGTGCCGGGCGGTGTGGTGTTGATCGGTGGCGATCCGGGTATCGGCAAGTCTACGCTGTTGTTGCAGACGCTGTGCCATATCGGCGGTCAGCAGCGCGTGGTTTACGTCAGCGGTGAAGAGTCTCCGCAACAGATCGCGATGCGTGCTAAACGCCTGGGGCTGGATGCCAGCTCGGTGGAGTTGCTGGCCGAAATCAATCTGGAGAAAATCGTTGCGATCTTGCAGACGCATAAGCCGAATGTGGCGGTGATCGATTCCATCCAGACGCTGTATTCGGAAGCGCTGCAGTCCGCGCCAGGCTCTGTGGCACAGGTACGCGAGTGTTCGGCACAATTGACGCGGCTGGCGAAGCAACTCGGCATCACGGTCATCCTGGTCGGGCATGTCACCAAGGAAGGTTCGCTTGCAGGGCCACGTGTGCTTGAACACATCGTCGATACCGTGCTGTACTTTGAAGGTGACCCGAATTCCAGTTTCCGTCTTGTTCGCGCTTTCAAGAACCGTTTTGGCGCAGTCAACGAGCTCGGTGTGTTTGCGATGACGGAAAAGGGCTTGCGCGAAGTCAGCAATCCTTCGGCGCTCTTCCTTTCGCATCACACGGAAGAGGTGGCTGGTTCGTGCATCACGGTAACGCAGGAAGGCACGCGCCCGTTGCTGGTCGAAGTGCAGGCGCTGGTTGACGAGGCGCATGCGCCCAATCCCAAGCGCCTCTGCGTCGGGCTGGAGCAGAACCGCCTGGCCATGTTGCTGGCGGTTTTACACCGTCATGCCGGTGTCGCGTGCTTCGATCAGGATGTGTTCGTCAATGCCGTGGGGGGTGTCCGGATAGGTGAGCCGGCTGCCGACCTGGCTGTCTTGTTGGCGATTGTATCCTCATTAAAAAACAAACCGTTGCCGCAGAAACTTATAGTATTTGGTGAGGTTGGTCTGGCGGGGGAGGTGCGACCGGTGCAGCGCGGACAGGAGCGTTTGAAAGAGGCCGCCAAGCTGGGTTTTACCCATGCCATCGTGCCCAAGGCCAACCAGCCCAAGCAGGTGGTCAAGGATATCGAAGTCTACGGGGTGGATCGCCTCGAACAGGCGCTTGCGCGATTACGGGAAAGTTAAAGAAGTTCGATGCCGAAGCGGCGCAATGCCAGCGCCCATAGGCCAAAACAGGCTATCGTCAGCGCCACGCAGGCGAGCAGCGTCAACCAGAATCCGATACGCGGCAACAGTGCAGGAAAGACAAGAAACATCGGCAGTGTCGGAATCACGTACCAGAAGGTGTACCAGGCGTGATTCGCAATCTTCTCGGTCGTCTGGTTTTCTGCGTATAGCCAGATCAACGCCAGGATCGTCACTAGCGGCAGCGCGGCTACCAATCCACCCAGTTTGTCGCTGCGTTTCGCAATTTCCGAAACCAGAACCACGATGCCGGCTGTCAGCAGGTATTTGGTAATCAGCCAGCTCATTGCGGGGGTTTCTGCGCTTCGAAAACTTGTCCGCTGACGCCTGCACTGTCGTGGCCCATCAGATAAAGATAAAGCGGCATGATCGCCTCGGCCTTCGGAAGGTGGGCATGCATTTCGCCGGGATGGGATAGCTTGCGTTGCGGGCATTGCACCGGACCGGGCACGATGGTGTTGATGCGCATATTGGGAAACGTTTCCATTTCCTGTGCCCAGATTTTGACCATCGTCTCCGCGGCGCTGTTGGAGATCGCGTGTGCGCCCCAGTAGGCCGCAGGGTGATGCCCTGCGGTAGTGGATGTGATGATGATCGAAGCGTCCGGCGCACGTTTCAGCAAGGGCAGGCAGGCCTTTGTTATTGCGAAAGGCGCTACGAGGTTGGTTTTCAGCATGCCGTTGAATTGTTCTACCGTCTGTATTTCCAGCGGGCTCAGATTATCGAAACGGCTGGCGTTGTGCAGGATGCCGTCGAGCCGTCCCAGTTGCTGATGGATGCCTTCGGCCAGCGCCTTGAACTCTTCTTCACCGGCTTTTTCCAGGTTCAGCGGGAAGATCAACGGTTGCGGGCCGCCCGCGGCCTCGATTTCATCATAAACGGCTTCCAGTTTTTTTACCTTCCGTCCAAGCAGGATTACCGTTGCGCCTTGCGCTGCAAAGGCGAGGGCGGCCGTGCGTCCGATGCCTTGGCCCGCGCCGGTGACGAGAATCACGCGATCCTGAAGATGGTTGAGCGGTGCCTGGTAGTTCATTGCGCGATCCATGTCGGTAAAGCGCGCATTTTAACGGAAGCTGCCGTCAGATGCTGAGTGTGTTGCCGGAGGAGTAAAACACCGGACTGCTGCCCGGCAACAGCCATTCGATGAAAAAGCTGAAAGCGGCAATGAAAATGCTGGCAAAAAAAGCGGTCCAGAAGCCTGATACCTTGAAGCCTTTTACCACGGCTGCGACCAGCATGATCATCAGCGCATTGATGACCAGCAGGAACAGGCCGAAGGTCAAAAGCGTCAGTGGGAAGGTGAGGAAGACGAGTATGGGGCGCAGGATGGCATTGGCGAATCCCAGCATCAGCGCCGACACCAGCAGAGAGGATTTGCTTGAGAAGGCGAGGCCGTTGAAAACGTATCTGGCGACCCAGAGCGCAAGGCTCATGATGCCCCAGTGGATCAGAAAATCGTAAAGATGCGCAGTCATGGACTTAGCTTACACAGAAATACGGGATTCAGGAAGCAAGCGTCAGCCTGGCGCAGGCAAGGCCGCTTCTGACGGCACCCTCGATCGTGGCGGGATAATTGCCTGCGGTGTAGTCACCGGCCAAGTAGAAATGGGCTAGGGGAGTGCGCTGCGCCGGGCGCTCCAGATTGGGCAGGCAGGCGAAGGTAGCGCGTTTCTCTGCGATGACCTTATGCCATAGCGGAGGTGGCATATGGGGGAAAGCACAGGCCAGTTCGCGAATGACGGCTTCCGCCAGTGCTTCTTGCGTAAGGTTCTGATGCGAACCTTCAGCGCTGATTACGACCGCCATCAGCCCCGATTGTCCGTCGAGGCTGCCGCGGTCCAAGACCCACTGCGCGTGGCCGCCACTAAGCCCAATCATTGGGAAGGGCAGGTGAACGGACTCCGGATATTGTATGTACACGGAATAAATGGGTTGATAAACGTAACGTTCGCACTGGCTGGCGGCTTCGGCCAGCTCCGGCAATGGTTTGATCAGCTCGGGCAGGCGAAAGGGTGATACCGCAGCAATGACATGGGTGAAGTGCTGCATCTCACCGGCACATTCCACGGCGTAGCCATCGCTTATCTGATGAATCGCCGCTACTGCAGTGCCGAGACGGATTTGGCCGCCATGCGCCTGTATATATCGACCAAGCGGATCGGCGAGCAGGGTGGAGAGATCGACGCGTGGCAATAATAGATGGCTGTCGGTTTTTGTTTTCGAGAAGCTGTCGCGCAGCACATTGAGGAACACCTGCGCGCTGGCCTGGGTCAGCGGCGTATTGAGCGCCGCAAGGCATAACGGCTCCCACAGCCAGCGGGTGACGCGCTCGGGTTGCCGATGGCGCACGAGAAACGCACTTAAAGGCTCATCTCGTCTTAGTCGAAATCCGGAAAGGCGAAGAGAGATCATCAAGCGCAGCGCAGCCAGCCTTTCGCGATGCGTCAGGCCTTTAGCACGTAAAAGGCCGGAGAGAATATGCAAGGGGGCGGGCAATCTGGCGGAGGCCCGCAGACGAAATTGCTGGTGTTGGATCAATTGCAGCGGCAGGCGAATCAGGGCGGAAAGTTCATCTACGCCAGCCAGCCGCATCAGGTGTAGCGTATCGCGATACGCGCCAATCAGGATGTGCTGGCCATTGTCCAGCCGCTTGCCTTTCCAGTTGAGGCCGCGTGCGCGGCCGCCCAATTGTTTGCTGGCCTCGAATACAGTGACATCAACGCCATGCTCGGCAAGTTTGGCCGCAGCGGCCAAGCCTGCGCATCCGCCGCCGATGACAGCTACACGCAAGGGTATATTGCCTTCGGGAAGGCTAGCCCTTGAGCCATGACTTCCAGGCCAGCCATAGTTTGCGCAACGGGGTGAGCGATACCCGCTGATTAAGTACTTTTTCGCAGCCGCCAAGCCGTATCTCGTCGAGCAGGGCGCGATAAATCGCCGCCATGACAAGGCCGGTGCGCTGGTCGCGGCGGTCGGCATCGGGCAGTTCTTCGAAAGCACGCTGGTAGTATTCCTCGGCGCGTTCGATCTGGAATTCGAGCAGTCGACGTACGTTTTCGCTTTCGCGGCTGTGCAGAATGTCGGCTTCGCTGACGCCATGTTGCGCCATCTCGTCGAGCGGCAAGTAAATGCGGCCACGGCGCGCATCTTCGCCGACATCGCGCACGATATTGGTCAGCTGAAAAGCCAACCCGAGGTCATGAGCGTACTTGAGGGTTTTGCGATCGCTGTAGCCAAAAATGGACGCCGAAAGCAGGCCGACAACGCTGGCGACACGGTAGCAATAAAGATGCAGCTCCTTGAAGTCGCCGTAACGATTCTGGTCGAGATCCATTTCCATGCCGTCGATGATTTCCTGGAAATGTTCTTCGGCGAGGTTGTAGTCGCGTACTGCATTCGCAAGGGCTTGTGTTACCGGATGCTGAGGTTTCTCTGCATACAGGTTGGCGATTTCGGCACGCCACCAGGCCAGCTTGGTCCGGGCAATGGCGGTATCCGTGCATTCGTCGGCCACGTCGTCCACTTCGCGGCAGAAAGCATAAAGCGCGGTAATGGCCTGGCGCTTTGCTTTGGGCAGGAAGAGAAAGCTGTAATAGAAACTAGAGCCGCTGGCGGCAGCCTTTTGCTGGCAGTAGTCGTGCGGATTCATTATTTGGCCCTGACGGCGCGGTAGAGCATGTACCCCCAGTCGCGCGGGGTGAGTGCCGGACGATGATTGAACATGTCGCCCTTGTGCTTGTGCAGTTTGCTCAGGATACGTTCGCCGCCGGCGATGATGGTGCGCATTTCCATGCCGATACGGCCCTTGAGCACCAGCCCGAGCGGCGCGCCCGATTGCAGCAGCTTGCGTGCGCGTTCGATCTCGAACTGCATGAAGTTCCACCACATGCCGCCAGCGTCCTTGCCTGCGATCTGGGCTTCCTTGATACGGTATTTGGTCATTTCATCGAGCGGGAAATAAATCCGATCCTTGCGGTAGTCGATTTCGACATCCTGCAGGAAGTTGATGATCTGCAGTGCAGAACAGATGGCATCGGAATAGCCAATGTTGCGCGGCGTTGCTTCACCATAAAGATGCAGCAGCAAACGGCCGATAGGATTGGCCGAACGGCGACAGTAATCGATGACCTCTCCGAAGTTTTCATAACGCGATTTCACGACATCCTGGCTGAACGCATCGAGCAGGTCGTAAAACGGCTGCAAAGGCAGATTGCGCTCCGCAATCATCGCGGCCAGCGTGCGGAAAAACTCGGTATCGGGCGTATTGCCGGCAGCAATACGATCCAGTTCCTTGCGAAAGCCGTCCAGCAGAGCCAGGCGAGCTTCCGGCGCGAGATCGCCTTCATCGGCGAAATCGTCCGCCTGGCGCGCGAAGGCGTAAATCAGACCGATGGGTCTGCGCAAGCGCATCGGCAGCAAAACCGAGGCAACCGGGAAATTTTCGTAATGGGTATTGGCGAGCTTGAGGCTGTCGCGGGTAACGGCGTGATTCATAGGCGGCAGTATGCCATAACCCATCTTCACTCCGCAGGGCTTTGCGTTACAATCCGATGAAAACTGACCTCTAGGATTTTTATGCTCGGCATCATCGGCGGCACCGGCCTTACACAACTGGCAAGTCTTGAAATTACGCACAGGCAGGTGATCCGTACACCTTACGGCGAGCCTTCCGGGCCGCTAACTTACGGCAATATCAACAATCATCAGGTCGTGTTTCTGGCTCGTCACGGCTATGGGCATACCATTCCGCCGCATCTCGTGAACTATCGCGCCAATTTGTGGGCGCTCTATTCCGAAGGGGTGAAGGAAGTTGTTTCGGTAGCTACCGTTGGCGGCATTCATCCAGAACTCGCCCCGGGTTCGATTGTCATTCCCAACCAGATCATCGATTACACCCATGGCCGCAAAACGACGTTTCACGACATGGTCGACAAGCCGGTAACGCACATCGACTTTACCGATCCCTATTGCCCCAAGATGCGCGAGCTGTGCATGCAGGCGGCGACCGCTGCGGGTGAAGGCTTCATCGACGGCGGCGTATATGCCGCGGTGCAGGGGCCACGTCTGGAAACAGCAGCCGAGATCAACCGTCTGGAGCGCGACGGGGCGACCATGGTGGGCATGACTGGGATGCCGGAAGCCGCACTCGCGCGCGAGCTCGAAATCAGCTACGCGGCTCTGGGCGTGGTCGCCAACCATGCGGCAGGGCGGGGCACGAGCGCGCAAGGGATTCATTACGAAGCCATCGGCAACGTGCTGAACGAAACCATGCATCGCGTGCGCAAGATATTGGAACAAATGGTCGAGATTCATGCCGAATAAGGGCAACCGTTTTTTGGTATAGGAAGCTAGATGGCTGTCAGATCTGTATTGAAAATGGGCGACCCGCTTCTGTTGCAGCGTGCGGCGGAAGTGGAGCGCTTCGATGTGCCGGAATTGCATGCGCTCATTCAGGACATGCACGATACGATGGATGCCATGGATGGTGCCGGCATCGCCGCCCCGCAAATTGGCGTGAGCCTGCGCGTGGTGATTTTCGGTGTCGGCAAGAATCCGCGCTATCCCGATGCCGAGCAAGTGCCTTATACCGTGCTTATCAATCCGACTGTTACGCCTCTGGAGGATGAGATGGAGGACGGTTGGGAAGGCTGCCTCTCCGTCCCCGGCCTGCGCGGCATCGTGCCGCGTTATGCGCGCGTGCACTACACCGGCGTCGATCAGTACGGCCAGCCCATAGACCGTATCGCCAGCGGATTTCATGCGCGTGTTGTCCAGCATGAATGCGATCATCTGGACGGCATTCTTTATCCGATGCGCATCAAGGATTTGCGAAGCTTCGGATACACCGAGGTGTTATTTCCCGGGCAGGACATACAGGATGACTGATCTGCTGTGTTAAAATGCCGCCCGTTGCAAATCTCAAACTGACTTTAACGTCAATCAACCGGAAGCGTGGCCGAGTGGTTTAAGGCAGCGGTCTTGAAAACCGCCGAGGGTTTACGCCCTCCGTGAGTTCGAATCTCACCGCTTCCGCCAATAACATAATAAATTAGCGGCTTTTGGGGCGCTTTTTTGTTTTACCCATCAATAAACCTTACAAATTTTTTCTTCGACCACGCTCTCATACGCTTCCACCAATTTAAGCTCTGATTTGGCTTTTTACGGTACATCTTTTGCCAATCCTCATAAAGCTTGGGGTCCGGCAGCAATGCTTGACACTCAGGATCAGAGAAATCCTGCTGATGAACAGTGGGAGCCTCCTCTTTGAAAAGTTTTTTGTAGGTAGTAGCTAATTCATTTCCATGGGTCACCAGCTCTTCTGATAGAGAGATAGCAAAATAAAGCGAGTCGTCAGTTAGGTTATATATAGCCTCTACGCATGAAGGATATGTATTGTCTGTTCCAACAGCTGTAGGTAGTCCAAAATATAGTTCGGCTGCTATTGGATGTCTTGGATTCTTATGTTGAACAATAAACTCTTCTCTCGTCTTTAATATCTGGCGCAAAGTTTGGAGTGTTTGATTAAGTGTTGTTCCTAAATGTAATGCTTTCCCTGCTACTGAGAGTTTTTCAAACATGAGTGTGAGCAAATTAGCAATCGGGACATCTGGAAGGTGGTAAGTTTCAAAATTGGCTTTGAAATCGAACCTGGCTGATATTGGGATAATCTCTTTCTTTCGCTGCTCCATGAAGTGATCTAACCTTCTTCGGCTTGCATCAAAGTCTTCTTTCAAAGGTTTGATGTGCTGTTTTTTCATTCCCAATAAGGGATTACAAATTCCAAAGACTGCAACGATTGCTTTGTTGGTGCTTCTTATTTCATTAAGCAGATCATCTTTTTGTTTTTGTTTTTTAGATATATAGCCAGCACCCAATGCACCTATCGAAGCACCAAAAAATGCTGTAAAAAAGTTGGAATCAAAAAAGCCTTTTATTAATTCCCAAGCCTTTTCCCACTTAATTTCTGTCAAGAAATCCATTTTCTGTCGCCCCTTATATTTATCAGCCTCGGCCACCTGTCATGCACCCAATCAAGACTGGATGGTGGTGACTCTGTTGCCACATATAGAATCTGCTGATCTTTCCTAGTAGCCAAAAGTCCCTGTATTGCCATCCCTGACGCTACATCAAACCAATGTGACTGAATCGCCCCGTCTGGAGCAGGCCGCCACTTCAATGGGGCATACCATGGACTCGCTTTTTGATGCGTCAGCACGCGAAGTGGCCGAAGGTTGTATCGTTTTATGCTTTATTTTTTACCGGTAGGCCGAATTATGCTTTACGGATTAATCCATAAAGTTAAAGTTTTGGCTTAAATCGGACGTTATTTGCTTAATTACGGAGCCTTTAATTGATGAGCGGCACATTTTTACTTGGTTTCCACCAAACTTTCTGATATCGCAACCGTATGGAAATAATCCAGTCCATTCTGGACTGTGACGAAAGGACCCAGGTTCTTTGTAAAAGCATAGCAATCCGAAATGGCTGAGGAGCGGGACACTATGGACAATTCATGGAAGCTGGCCGATGCATACTGCAGCGCCTGAAAGCAAAAGAGACACTATTCGCCGGGCGGCGTCCGAACCGGTAGACTCGATTCACCCTTTTAATATACCCATCCCGCCGTCCAAGCATCCCCCTTCCAAAGAAGATTTTTCGAAAACTCGTCGTCCGCGCAAAAAAAATGATACGCCCTTAAACGAGAGGTCGGATTCGGATATTCACAGGGAAGAGGGCCACATCGATGATTACGCCTGATGTGATAAGCTGACTGTGCAACTTTTGGACTGCTTGTCCTGTCCCTGTGCAGTGATATCGTCATAGATATCGCTTTCACAGGATTCAAATGAGAAATTATTGTGGAAAGCATCGTTATTACTTGGCGCGAGCTATTGATTGTGGTCGCGCTGATACTGGCGGTTTACATCGCTGAAATGCTGTTTCTGATGCGTACTGGTGAAGGCGTTCTTCGCAGGCGTCGAGTGCCCGAACAGCGCAACGACGAATTGTTGCAGATACGCAACGATGTGGCAGATTTGAATACCCGTATTGTTGCGCTGGAGGGATATATCCAGCAGTTGCAAGCGGAGAGCGACACCGAATCGACACCTTATAGCCGTGCCATCCAGATGGCGCGCCAAGGTCGCGATGCCAGCCGGATTTCGGAAAGCTGCGGGATTTCGCGTGGCGAAGCCGAGTTGATTATTTCCATGCATGGGCCGCATGAATGATACATAACGACATCCAGAATCAGCTGCAGTTGCTGATCAAAACTTCGGCGCCGCCTCTGATTGAGGTGGCACAGAACTCTCTCGAAGCCCCCCAGTGGACGCCTGGGCAACGGTTGCCTGCACATGTTCTGGCCAGCCTGCCGAATGGTCGATTCCAGGTGATGGTGGGCGACCAGACTCTGGATCTCAATCTTCCCCGCAATACCCAGGCCGGCGACACGCTGGAATTAACCTATCTATCTTCCAGCCCGCGCATGACATTTGCATTGACGCGCGATCTGGCGAATACGCTCCCCGCCAATACACCAGTCTCGATCAGTGATACTGCCAAGTTTATTGGCTCCCTTTTGCAAAAAGGAGGGGAGGCTGGTCAGACTGCGCAGGCGGGAAAGGCTGTACCGGTAATCACGACGCCACCCGCTGACACCGCTGCGCTTGCTCAATCCTTGAAACAGGCGGTTTCGCAAAGCGGATTATTTTACGAGTCGCATCAGGTGCAATGGCTTGCTGGTGAGCGGAATGTCGCTGCTCTCCTGCAAGAGCCTCAGGGACGTCTTTCACCCTTGCTCAATCAGGCCGATGCGCAAAAAGCAGCACTTTCTGCCGGCAATCCGCCGCTCGTATCGAAGGCGGCTGATGTTGGCGCCTTTGCTGCTGGCGCTTTGAACTCTGAAGCTGTGAAAGCGGAGCCGGTGCATCCCCAATCGATGCAGATTGTGCAGCAGCAATTGCAAACGCTGGATAGCCGTCAGATCATCTGGCAAGGGCAGGTATGGCCCGGGCAGGAAATGAAGTGGGAAATCGAGGAAGATGCTGCGCGGCGGGAAGGCGGGGAGGAGGAAGCCGCGCATTGGCATACGCGACTCAACCTGGAGCTGCCATCGCTGGGCGGTGTCAGCGCCAAGCTGGCATTCGTCAACGGGGCGATCCATCTGGATATTGCGGCTGAGAACGCAATTAGTGCTGACCGTATGCGCAATGCACAAGCAAGTCTGGCTGAACGATTTGCATCATCCGGGTTGACCTTGTCCGGTGTGAATATCCGTCATGAGTAAGGACTCCCGCCAATTAGCCGTGGCACTGGCCTATCAAACTGGTCAGGCTGCGCCCAAGGTAGTGGCGAAGGGCAGAGGATTACTGGCACAAGCGATCATAGAACGTGCCAAGGATGCCGGTGTGTATGTGCATGAGTCGCCGGAGCTGGTTTCCATGCTGATGCAGATTGATCTTGACCAGCATATTCCGCCTGAGCTTTACCTGGCGGTCGCAGAGTTGCTGGCGTGGATTTACCGTCTGGAACACGGTGTCAACTCGGGGCTGATGCCGCCGGATATGACTTCAAAGTTGCTTTGACAGCTCTTCTTCCAATGCCTTGATGACTTGATCCGGCAAGCGTTCGCCGTGTGCACCGGAAATCAGGAAGGTATCTTCGGCACGATTTCCCAGTGTATTGATTTTGGCGGTGTGCAATTGTATGTGGTGCCGTAACAGGCATTGCGCGATACGAGACAATAGCCCGGGGCGGTCGCCTGCCACGATCGATAATTGATGGTTGTGGCCGGTTTTTTCTGCATCCAGAGTAACTATCGGCTTTATGGGGAAGTGCTTCAGCTGGCGGCTGACGCGGCCTTCCAGTGGTTCCAGCGGCCCCTGGGCGCTCTCCAGTTGTTGCGTCAGTTCGTATTCGATGTAACTGAGCAAGTCGCGGTAACGTACGGCACTATTACTTTCGTCCAGGACCAAGAAGCTATCCAGTGCATAGCCGTGGAGGGTGGTATGAATTCTCGCCTCGACGATGTTGTAGCCCGCGCGTTCGAAAAATCCACATATGCGTGCAAACAGATCGTCGCGGTCATGCGTGTATATCATCACCTGGATGCCATCGCCGGCAGGGCTGAGGCGGGCGCGGACGACTGGTTTTTCTGCATTCAGGTGTGCCAGCAGCAGGCGCGTATGCCAGCCGATTTCGTGGCTCTCATGACGCAAAAAGTAATTGCGACCGAATTTCTCCCAGAGTTCTTTATAAGAGGCCGGCATCACCGCGTAATGGCTTAACCTTTCTGCTGCCTGCTGTTGCCGTGCCGCCAACTCGCTATCCGCGGTGGCAGAACTGCCCTGGATGAGGCGACGTGTCGAAAGGAATAGATTCTCCAGCAACTTGGCTTTCCAGGCATTCCACACGGCAGGGCTTGTGCCGCGAATATCGGCGACCGTGAGCAGGTAAAGCGCCGTCAATCGGTATTCCGTTTCCATCAGCTTGGCGAAATTTTCAATCACCGCCGGATCGGTCAGGTCCGATTTTTGTGCTGTTCTCGACATGACGAGATGCTGTTCCACCAGCCAGGCGACCAGTGCCGCTTCTTCCTTCGACAGCCCATGGTGCTTGCAGAAGCGACGGGCGTCGGCCGTTCCCAATGTTGAATGATCGCCGCCGCGGCCCTTGGCAATGTCATGGAACAGTGCCGCCAAAAAAAGCAGTTCCGGCTTGTCGAACTCGGTCATCAGCCGGCTGCAAAGCGGGAATTCGTGGACATGCTGCGGCAGCAGGAAGCGACGCAGATTGCGCAATACGTTCAGGATGTGTTCATCGACGGTATAGACATGAAACAGGTCATGCTGCATCTGCCCTTCGATGCGGCCGAACGCCGGAATATAGCGGCCCAGAATGCCGTAGCGATTCATCTGCCGGAGTATCGAGGTCAGGCCGTGCGGTTGACGCAATATTTCCATGAATAACCGTCTGTTGCGGATATCCAAACGAAAGTCGCGGTTGACGAGGTTTTTTACGCGCCACAGATTGCGCAGCATCGCCGCGCTGAAGCCTTGTAGTTCAGGGTGTTGCTGGAGCAGCAGGAAGCTTTCCAGAATGGTGCTGGGCTCCTGTTGCAGCAGATTGGGCAATCGCGTTTCCAGCAATCCGTTATGTGCCTGAAACCGTGGATTAATCGATACGACCTGCGATGATTGCGGCAGGATGCGCTCCTGCAACGCCTGGAGCAGTATTTCATTCATCAGGCGGATAAATTTGGCGCTGCGATAATAGCGCTGCATCATCTGCTCGCTGGCGCGCTTGCGCGGGCTGCCTTCGAATCCCAGTTGCTGCGCGAGTTCGTTCTGGAAATCGAACAGCAGGCGATCTTCGCGACGGCGAGCCAGGTAATGCAACCGTGTGCGCACCATCTGCATGAACAATTCCTGTCGGCGGATCTGACGCGCTTCCTTGTGCGTAATCAGACCGTTCTCGGCAAGGGCATTCCAGCTATTGCCGAGTCCCGCAGCATGGCTGATCCACAAGATGTTCTGTAAATCGCGCAGGCCGCCGGGGCTTTCTTTCACGTTTGGTTCAAGGTTGTAGGCGGTATCGTTGAAGCGCGCATGGCGCTGCTTCTGTTCCAGCATCTTGTCGCGCAGGAATTCTTCTGGCCGGAGTTGCACTAGCAACTGCGACTGCAAATTGCGAAACAGATTTCTATCGCCGGCGATATGCCGGGCTTCAAGCAGGTTGGTACGAACAGTGACATCGCGCGCGGCTTCGTTCAGGCACTCCTCAAGCGATCGCACGCTGTGGCCCACAGCCAGGCCGATATCCCAGAACATCCCGATCAGAGGTTCCAGTTGCTGGTCGAAGGCCGCTTCGTGGTCGTTGGGCAGGAGAATCAGCAAATCGACATCGGAATATGGAAACAGCTCGCCGCGCCCGTAGCCGCCCACCGCGCTCAAACAGAGGTTCTGCGGTATCGCGGTTTGCTGCCATAAATCGCGCAGCAGATCATCCACCAGGCGGCAATGCTGCTTGAGCATGCGAGCGGTGTCCGCCGCACTGGTGAAAGAAGTGCGTAATTCGGCCTGGCGTGACTGCAGCCGCTTGCGCCAGTAATCGATGCCGTGACTCAAGGTATCAGGTGCGAATAAAGGATGGGACCGGTGGAGACTCTGCGGAAACCGTCATCACTTCATAGCCTGTGGCAGTGACCAGAATGGTATGTTCCCACTGCGCCGACAGGCTGCGATCTTTAGTGATGATGCTCCACCCATCGCCCATTTGGCGGATGTCACGCTTGCCGGCATTGATCATCGGCTCGATCGTGAACATCATGCCTTGTTGCAGTTTGAGCCCGGTTCCAGGCCTGCCGTAGTGCAACACCTGCGGGTCTTCATGGAATTTCTTGCCGATGCCATGGCCGCAGAATTCGCGAACCACGGAATAGCCGCTGCTTTCGGCGTATTTCTGGATTGCGTGGCCAATATCACCGAGCGTGGCGCCTGGACGAACTTGCTCTATTCCCAGCCACATGCATTCATAGGTGATGTCGCACAGGCGCTTTGCCTGGATCGAGGGGGTGCCGACACAGAACATGCGGCTGGTGTCTCCGTGGTAGCCGTCTTTGATTACGGTAATGTCCAGGTTGACGATGTCGCCGTTCTTGAGAATTTTTTCTCCGGGTACGCCGTGGCAGACCTGCTGGTTGACTGAGGTGCAAATGGATTTTGGATAAGGCGTATGGCCCGGCGGGGCGTAATTGAGCGGGGCGGGGATCGTTCCTTGCACATTGACCATGTAATCATGGCAAAGCTTGTCGAGTTCGCCGGTGGTCACGCCTGGTTTGACGAATGGGGTAATATAATCGAGCACCTCGGAAGCGAGTCTTCCGGCAATGCGCATTTTTTCGATATCGGTGTCGTTCTTGATGGTAATGGACATGGGTATAAAGGGCTGATTGCCTCGGTTTTGCCTTGAATGGAACGAGGCGTTTATGGTAGCATACGCCGCCCGTTTCATAAGAGACGGGAAATTCCCACACACGTTCACGTATAGGGTGCCCATTCGGGTTTCTGGGGACGTGTGGAGGCTTAACCTTATACAGGAGAAACATAATGTCCGTGACCATGCGTCAAATGCTGGAAGCTGGGGTCCATTTCGGCCACCAGACCCGTTACTGGAACCCTCGTATGGCGCCGTTTATTTTCGGCGACCGTAACAAGATCCATATCGTCAACCTCGAAAAAACCCTGCCGATGTTCGAAGATGCACTTAAGTACGTGCGTCAGATCGCTGCCAACAAGGGCCGCATCCTGTTCGTCGGCACCAAGCGCCAGGCCCGTGACATCGTCAAGGAAGAAGCCGCTCGTGCCAATTGCGCCTACGTCAACCACCGTTGGCTGGGCGGCATGCTGACCAACTTCAAGACGGTCAAGCAATCGATCAAGCGCCTTTCCGATTATCAAGCCATGATGGAAGACGGCAGCTTCGAACGTCTGGGCAAGAAGGAAGTTCTCGGCTACAAGCGCGAAATCGAAAAGCTCGAACGCTCCATTGGCGGCATCAAGGAAATGGGTGGCCTGCCCGATGCCATCTTCATTATCGACGTCGGCCATGAGTCCGGTGCCGTGACCGAAGCCGGCAAGCTTGGCATTCCGGTGATCGGCGTCGTCGATACCAACAACTCCCCGGATGGCGTGGCTTACGTTATCCCTGGTAACGACGACTCCAGCCGTGCGATCCGCCTTTACGCTCGCGGTATTGCCGATGCGGTGCTGGAAGGCCGTAGCCAGTCGCTGAATGAAATTGTCAAGGCAGCGACCGAAGAAGAGTTCGTGGAAGAGCCGGCGGCAGAGTAAACCCTGAAAAAGGGGCGCAAGCCCCTTTTTTGTACCCGCAATTTGCGGGATTAAGAATTCAGTAAGGAGAAAAGATTATGGCGGAAATTACCGCAGGCATGGTAAAGGAGCTGCGCGAGCGCACCGATGCCCCCATGATGGATTGCAAAAAAGCGCTGACCGAAGCGGAAGGCGACATGACCCGTGCGGAAGAAATCCTGCGCGTGCGTTTTGGCAACAAGGCGAGCAAGGCTGCCGGTCGCGTCGCTGCTGAAGGTACCGTTGGTATTTACATCAGCGCCGATGGCAAGCTGGGCTCCATGGTTGAAGTCAACTGCGAGACCGACTTCGTCGCCAAGAACGACGACTTCCTCGCGCTGACCCGCAACCTGGCAGACCTGGTGGCCAACAACAATCCGGCCGACGTGGAAGCGCTGTCCGCGCTGAAAATCGGCGATGCCACGGCTGACGAAGTGCGTGCGCAGATGGTCGGCAAGATCGGCGAAAACATGACCGTGCGTCGTTTCGTGCGCATTCCCGCGCAAGGCAAGCTGGCGAGCTATGTGCACGGCGGCAAGATCGGCGTGCTGGTGGACCTGGTGGGCGGCGACGAAGTGCTGGCGAAGGATATCGCGATGCACATCGCCGCAGCCAAGCCGAAGTCGCTGGATGCATCCGGCGTCGATGCCGCACTGATCGAGTCCGAGCGCCGCGTGGCGATCGAGAAGGCCAAGGAAGCCGGCAAGCCCGAAGCGATGCTGGAAAAGATCGCCGAAGGTACCGTGCAGAAGTTCCTGAAGGACGTGACCCTGCTGAACCAGGTGTTCGTCAAGGCCGAAGACGGCAAGCAAACCATCGAGCAGTTGCTGAAATCCAAGGGAGCCAGCGTTGCAGGCTTCACGATGTACGTCGTGGGCGAAGGCATCGAGAAGAAAGTCACGGATTTCGCCGCCGAAGTGGCTGCTGCTGCCAAGGTATAATCCGCGCATGACGACCCCCGCCTATAAACGTATCCTGCTCAAGCTGTCCGGCGAAGCCCTGATGGGCGAGGACAGCTACGGTATCAACCGTGCCACCATCGAGCGTATCGTCGCCGAGATCAAGGAAGTGGTCGATCTCGGCGTCGAAGTCGGGGTGGTGATCGGCGGGGGCAATATTTTCCGTGGCGTGGCCCCTGCAGCTGCAGGGATGGACCGCGCAACGGCCGATTACATGGGCATGATGGCCACGGTCATGAATGCCCTGGCGTTGCAGGACGCCATGCGTCAGATCGGGCTGGTCAGCCGTGTGCAATCTGCCTTGACCATCGAGCAGGTCGCTGAGCCTTATATTCGCGGCAAGGCGATCCGCTACCTGGAAGAGGGCCGAGTGGTGATTTTTGGTGCCGGTACCGGCAACCCATTCTTTACCACCGACACTGCCGCTGCGCTGCGCGGCATGGAAATGAATGCCGACATCGTATTGAAGGCCACCAAGGTGGACGGGGTCTATACCGATGATCCAAAAACGCATCCGGACGCGATGCGTTACAAGACACTGACGTTCGACGAAGCTATCATCAAGAACCTTAAGGTAATGGATGCAACCGCGCTGACTTTGTGCCGCGACCAGAAGCTGCCAATCTGCGTGTTCAGCATCTTCAAGCAGGGCGCGCTCAAACGTGTGGTGATGGGCGAGGACGAAGGCACGCATGTGCTGCCTTAGTAATTCGAGGAGATTGACATGCTGAATGAGATCAAGAAAACCGCAGAACAAAAGATGCAGCGCGCGCTTGAAGTGCTCAAAAGCGATCTCGGTAAAGTGCGCACGGGCCGTGCCCATACAGGCTTGCTCGATCACGTGATGGTCGAATATTACGGCAGCATGGTGCCTATCGGACAGGTCGGTAGCGTTGGCTTGGCAGATGCTCGTACGATCACTGTGCAGGTCTGGGAAAAGCCCATGTTGGCCAAGATTGAAAAAGCCATCCGCGATTCCGATCTCGGTCTGAATCCTTCGAATAGCGGCGACATGATCCGCGTGCCGATGCCTGCGCTGACTGAAGAGCGCCGTCGTGACCTGATTAAGGTAGTGCGTGGCGAAGGCGAGAATGCCAAGGTTTCAGTACGCAACGTACGTCGCGACGCCAACGATCAACTCAAAAAGCTTCTCAAGGATAAGGAAATCAGCGAGGATGACGAGCGCCGTGCGCAGGACGAAATCCAGAAGCTGACCGACAAATTCGTCGCCGAAGTGGACAAGGCCCTTCAGGTGAAAGAAACCGATCTCATGGCGATCTAGGTCAAACAGGGGTGAACATTCTGCCTGCCGCCCCTTCAAATGACTGCACTACAATTTTTCTGTTGAAAGGGTAGCCTTGGCTCTCTTCGCCAGTTCCACACAAGATATTCCTGATACACCCGAAGTCCCGCGTCACATTGCCATCATCATGGACGGCAATGGACGCTGGGCCAAGAAACGCTTCCTGCCTCGCGTGATGGGCCACAAGCGCGGTGTCGAAACCGTGCGTGACGTGGTCAAACAATGTGTCAACATGGGGGTCGAGTACCTGACTCTGTTTGCATTCAGCAGCGAGAACTGGCGACGCCCCCCGGACGAGGTCAAGTTTCTGATGGGGCTTTTCATGGAGGCGCTCAAGCGGGAAGTGGTCAAGCTTCACCAGAACCATATCCGGCTGGTGATGATTGGCGACCGATCCCGTTTCGATCCGCAACTCCTGAAGGAGATTCACGACGCCGAAAAGCTCACCCAGCACAATACGCGCCTGACATTGACTATTGCAGCCAACTACGGCGGCCGCTGGGACATACATCAGGCTGTGCAACGCATGCTGCAGGCCAAGCCTGAATTGGTGGATGGGTTCTCGGAACAGGATCTTTCCTCTTATCTCTCGATGAGTTTTGCGCCCGAACCGGATCTTTTCATTCGTACTGGCGGAGAAAAGCGCATCAGTAACTTTCTGCTGTGGCAGCTGGCGTATACCGAGCTCTACTTCACTGATACGCTCTGGCCGGACTTCGACGAGCAAGCTTTCAGTCTCGCCCTGCAGTCGTATCGCCATCGTGAGCGCCGCTTTGGACGCACGAGCGAGCAGGTAATTTCCAATGCTTAAGGAGCGGATCGGAACGGCCTTGGTGCTGTTCGTTCTGTTTTTAGCGGCTGTATTCTATCTTTCCGATTTTCAATGGGCCTTGCTCATGCTTGTAGTCATCTGCATGGGCGCTTGGGAATGGGCCTTTCTGATCCGCCTCAGGCCGGTTGCTACGCGCATTTTCATCGGCGTGACAATTGCGCTCTGCGCGCTCATGCTCTGGAAGTATGTGAATCCCGGCATGTTCGGGTTGCAACAGCAGATGAATATATGGCTTATTGCGCTGCTGACGATATTCTGGGCTCTGGTTGTGCCGTTGTGGCTCGTTTTCAGGCGCGAGATGAAAAATCAAGTGCTGATGGCCATCGTGGGGTTGCTCGTGTTGATTCCTACCTGGCTGGCATTGGACGGCCTGCGTCGCGTCAGTCCCATGCTGCTGCTTGCCGTGATGATGACCGTCTGGATTGCCGATACTGCTGCATATTTTGCAGGAAAGAAATACGGTCGCCATAAACTCGCTCCCGCTATCAGCCCCGGCAAAACCTGGGAAGGTGTGGCGGGCGCCATGCTGGGTGTTACGGCTTACGGCGTGGTCTTGAGTCAGGCTTTTGATCTCAGTTACTGGCTGGTCGTCGGCCTGCTGGCACTGACCGTATTGAGCATTGTCGGAGATCTTTTCGAATCACTGCTTAAACGTCAGGCCGGCATCAAGGACAGTAGCAATTTGCTGCCGGGGCATGGCGGCGTTCTGGATCGCATTGACGGGCTGACCTCGACCTTGCCCTTGGCACTCTTTTATTTTCCCGTTTATCACGCCATACTGGGCCAGGCATGAACAAGATGCAGAACATCACCATACTCGGCTCCACCGGTACCATAGGCGTTAACACTCTGGATGTAATAGCACGCCATCCGCTGCGCTTCCGTGCCTATGCCCTGACAGCGCATTCGCGTATCGAACCACTTCTGGAGCAATGCAGGAATTTCAATCCTGTTTATGCGGTAGTGCTGAACCCCGATGCCGCAGAGCAGCTTAAATGGCAACTGCGGCAAGAGAACATTGCCACCGAAGTACTTTGTGGCCCTGAAGCACTCGAATTTGTTTCGTCGCATTCCGAAGTCGATGCCGTGATGGCGGCGATTGTCGGTTCTGCGGGCTTGAAACCGGCATTGGCTGCTGCACGTGCCGGGAAAAAAGTCCTGCTCGCCAACAAGGAGACGCTGGTCATGTCCGGCCGTCTTTTCATGGATGCCGTTCATGCTGGCGGTGCGACACTATTGCCGATCGACAGCGAGCACAACGCTATTTTCCAGGTCATGCCGCCGCGGATGGACAACGGCCTGCAAGGGGCGGGCGTCAGCAAGATATTGTTGACCGCTTCCGGCGGCCCTTTCCGTAAGGCCTCCCTGGAGGAACTCACGCAAGTGACGCCGGCCCAGGCATTGAATCATCCCAACTGGGTGATGGGCCCGAAGATTACCATCGACTCAGCGACCTTGATGAATAAAGGGCTGGAAGTCATCGAGGCGCACTGGTTGTTTTCGGCATCGCCCGACCAGATCGAGGTGGTCATTCATCCGCAAAGCGTCATTCATTCCATGGTGGAATATATCGACGGTTCGGTGCTTGCCCAGTTAGGTAATCCGGACATGCGTACGCCGATCGCCTATGCGCTTGGCTATCCGGAACGCATCGCCAGCGGGGTTGGATCCTTGGATTTATTCAAGATCGCCAGACTGGATTTCGAAATACCCGACATGGGGCGCTTCCCTTGTCTACGGTTGGCATTCGAGGCTTTGCGCCGAGGTGATACCGCGCCGGCGATCTTGAATGCGGCTAATGAAGTCGCGGTTCAGGCATTTCTCGACAACAAGATTTCCTTCACTGATATCCCCCGGTTGATTGAAGACACCTTGTCTGCAATGAAGATAGATGAGGCGCTTCAACTGGAGGATCTGATCGCGGTTGACCAAGAAGCGCGCCACACTGCCATGTCCTGGATAGAGGCCTGCGTCTGATGGTGACGCTTTTTGCATTCCTGCTGACGCTGGGCTTGTTGATTACCATCCACGAGTACGGCCATTATCTGGTGGCCCGGTTATGCGGTGTCAAGGTCCTCCAGTTTTCCATTGGATTCGGACGCGCACTTGTTAAGCGCAAGTTCGGACGGGATGGCACCGAATTTATTCTTGCTGTTTTTCCGCTTGGTGGCTACGTGCGCATGCTTGACGAACGCGAGGCCCCGGTAGCGCGAGAAGAACTTGCCCGCGCATTCAACCGTCAGCCGGTCTGGAAACGCATGGCGATTGTCGCCGCAGGTCCGCTAGCTAATCTACTGTTGGCAATTGCTCTGTACTGGGTGCTGTTCATGAGCGGGGTAACAGGGCTGAAGCCGGTGCTCGGGGATGTTGCCGAAGGCAGTGCCGCAGCCCGCGCCAGCATGAAAGCCGGTGAACTGGTGCGCAAGATCGACGATGTGCCGGTAGCCTCCTGGCAGGATGTGCGATGGTTGATCCTCCAGCAATCGATGAAATCGTCTCGTGTCGAAATCGAAGCGGCCAGCGGCAATAACGAAACCCATCTTCATCAGCTTGATCTTTCGGATCTTGCCCATGACGACCCCGAGCGGGATATCCTCGAGCAGTTGGGCCTGTCGCCATACCAGCCAGCCATGCCTGCCCGCGTGGGGGAGATTATCGATAGCGGGGCGGCGCAACGCGACGGTCTCCAGGTAGGAGATACGATTATTTCTGTAAACGGCATGCCGATTACCGGGTGGGAGGCTTTTGTCGGCGTAGTTCGTGAAAATCCGGGCAAGGTATTGCCCGTCAAGGTTGCGCGTGAGGGGCGGGAGGTAACGCTTCAGCTTACGCCTGATTCGGCAGAAGAGGGTGGCAAACAGATCGGACGCATTGGTGCGGCATATCGCATGGAGCAGCATGAACTGGATCAGTTGCTCGTCGAAATCCGCTATGCGCCGTTGCCGGCGTTGTCGCATGCATTTGGCAAAACGTGGGATACATCCGTGTTCAGCCTCAAGATGCTGGGCAACATGCTGACAGGCGCGATTTCATGGAAAGGCGTGAGCGGTCCGGTCACTATCGCCAGTTATGCGGGGCAGAGTGCGCAGATAGGCTGGAAGGCGTTTCTGACTTTTCTGGCGCTGGTTAGCATCAGCCTGGGAGTGCTTAATTTGCTTCCCATTCCGGTTTTGGATGGCGGGCATTTAATGTATTATATGGTCGAAATTCTGAAGGGCAGTCCCGTTTCAGAGCGTGCCATGGAAGTCGGACAAAAAATAGGATTGGCGCTATTGGGATTGCTGATGGCATGCGCCTTATATAACGATATCAATAGAATCATCACAGGCTGAATTCATGAAGCTCCGGCATATTCCTTTTCTGGTCCTCGGGTTGTACGCAGCATCCTCTTATGCGATGGAGCCTTTCGTAGTCAAGGATATCCGAGTGGAAGGCATCCAGCGTACCGAAGCCGGTACCGTCTTCAACTACCTACCAGTCAAGGTGGGCGAAACCATAGACGACCAGCGGGCAGCGCAGGCAATCAAGGCCTTGTATGGCACCGGATTTTTCAAGGATGTGCGGCTTGAGCAGGAAGGCGAGGTGCTGGTGGTCACAGTGCAGGAGCGCCCGGCCATCGCGCAAATCGAATTCACGGGCAACAAGGCTTTCCCCAGCGATAAGATGAAAGAAGGCTTGAAGCAGATCGGTCTGTCCGAAGGCATGATTTTCGATCGATCCATGCTGGATAAGGCGGAGCAGGAAATCAAGCGTCAATACCTGAGCCAGGGCAAATACGGCGCGACAGTCAAGGCGGTCGTCAATCCACTGGAACGTAATCGTGTGGCGGTCCGTTTCGATATTGAAGAAGGTGCCGTTTCGAAGATTCGCGCGATCAATATTGTTGGCAATCAGGTATTCGACGAGAGTGAGCTTGTTGAGCAATTTACCCTGACCACCCCGAACTGGATGAGCTGGTGGACCAAGGATGACCAGTACTCCAAGCAGCGCCTGACGGCTGACCTCGAGGCATTACGTTCGTTCTACATGAATCAGGGCTACCTCGAATTCAATATCGAATCGACACAGGTGTCGATTACGCCGGACAAGCGTGACATCTATATCACGGTCAATATTAGCGAAGGCGAAAAGTACACGGTTACCGACGTCAAGATGGCGGGCGAAATGCTGGTGCCGGAAGACGAATTACGTACATTGATTACACTGCAGCCCGGCGAGATGTTCAATCGCGAGAAGCTGACTGCTTCCAGCAAGGCCATTGGTGATCGGCTGGGTAATGACGGTTATGCATTTGCCAACGTCAATGCCGTCCCTGAAGTCGATAAAGAGAAACACACGGTTGCCTTCACCTTTTTTGTCGATCCTGGACGTCGTGTTTATGTACGTCGTATCAACCTGACCGGAAACACCCGTACGCGCGATGAAGTGCTGCGTCGTGAAATGCGCCAACTGGAATCCGGTTGGTATGCCGCCGATAAGATCAATCGTTCCAAGCAGCGCCTGGAGCGGCTGAATTATTTTGAAGAAGTGAATATTGAAACGCCCGCTGTCTCAGGCACGGCAGACCAGGTGGATGTCAACATTGACGTTACCGAAAAATCTACCGGCAGCGTAATGTTCGGCGCAGGCTTGTCCAGCTCTGAAGGTGTGGTATTTGGCGTGACGGTGAATCAGGCCAACTTCCTGGGAACCGGCAATCGGGTCAGCGCCCAGGTCAATACGGGTAAGGTAAACACGACTTATTCCTTGTCGTATACCGATCCTTACTTTACTCCGGATGGTGTCAGTCGAGGCTTCGACCTGTACCGTAAGGATGTAGACTCCAGCTCTCTCGATGTGGGCAGCTATAGCACGGCTTCATATGGTGCCGGCGTGCGGTTTGGTGTGCCTTTGAACGAGCGTGATACGTTCAGCATGGGCCTGACTCTGGATTACACCAGCATCGACCTCGAGTCGGACAGCCCCGACCGTTATGTGGATTATTGCGAGAGTACTTCAGGCTGCGACAATACTACGCTGCGGCTGGATTCCGGCTGGGTTCATGACACTCGCGACAATATTCTCTTCCCGAATAAAGGAGTTCTCCAAAAACTCACAGGTGAAGTTGGATTGCCGGGACTCGATCAGGAATATTACAAGATCAATTATCAGCATACCTGGTACAAGGATGTGACCAATAATGTTACCTTGATGTTGAACGGTGAGCTTGGTTATGGCGCAAGTTATGGCAGCAAGGATTTCCCGTTCTTCAAGAGTTTCTATGCCGGTGGGGTGAACTCGGTGCGCGGTTATGAAACCAGTGCGATTGGCCCGCGCGACATCGACTCTTCAACAGATAACGACTACGCAGTTGGCGGCACCAAGCGAGTCGTTGCCAATGCCGAGCTGTTCTTCCCGGTTCCGTTGCTCAAGGATTCCAAGCAGTTTCGCTTGAGCGCGTTCCTTGATGCCGGCTCGGTATGGGGACAGAGTGGCGGAGTGGGTATTGAAGGCAACTGCGATGGAGCTGGCGACTGCCTCCGCTATTCAACGGGTGTCGGAGTTAGCTGGTATTCCCCATTCGGCCCGATCAAGCTGGTGCTGGCCAAGCCGCTGAATGAACAGGATGGCGACAAGACAGAAGTGCTGCAATTCCAACTGGGTTCGCAGTTTTAATGAATCAGGATGAATATCAGGAGAAGTCAATTGAATAACTTGTTGAAGTTTGTGTTGATAAGCAGCTTGTCCATATCCGCAATGGCGGCATCGGCTGCCGAATTGAAGGTAGGTTACGTTCAAGTGGACAAGATTCTGCAGGAAGCTCCTCAAACTTCCGAAAGCGGTAAAAAGCTGGAGCGCGAATTCAGCCCACGCACGCAGGAGCTTGAGCGTATGCAAAAGCAGATTCGCGACCAGGAATCATCGCTCGACAAGGACGGTCTGACCATGTCGGAGTCGGAGCGCCGCAACAAGGAGCGTGACGTTGCAAACAACAAACTGGAGTTTCAGCGCAAACAGCGTGAACTGCGCGAGGACATCAATTTGCGCAAGAATGAAGAGCTTTCCATATTGCAGGATCGTATCAACAAGGCTGTTACCGCGGTTGCTGAGGCTGAAGGCTATGATCTGGTGGTTTACAGCGGCGTTGCGTTTGCCAGCAAAAAAGTCGACATCACCGACAAGGTACTTAAGTCGCTCGGCAAGAAATAGCTTGTATTAAACGATGCGTGTCAGCTATTCCCTGCGGGAAATCGCGGCGCAGCTTGGGGGGGAGGTATTGGGCGACGGTGAAGTGGCCGTCTCCCGCATGGCTTCGCTGGCGAGTGCAAAACCGGGTGATCTGAGTTTCCTCTCCGATACCAAATATCGCGCTCTGCTGACCTCCACCGGAGCGTCTGCGGTAATTGTAGGCATGGAGGCGCGCGATGCCACATCCTTGCCTCGTATCGTTACTGAAAATCCCTACGCTTACTTTGCCCGCGTTTCATCCTTGCTCAATCCGGTCAGGGTTGCGGAGCCAGGGGTGCACGCAACGGCGGTAATCGAACCCTCAGCGATCATCCCGGCATCCGCTTCCATTGCCGCTCATTGTCATATTGGACACCATGTTCGGCTGGGCGAAAATGTTGTTATCGGTTCCGGTGCTGTGGTCGGCGATAACGTAACCATTGGCAACGATTCATGTCTGCATGCCAACGTGACGATTTATGCCGGGTGCGAACTAGGTAGTAATTGCGTGATAAGTTCCGGGGTGGTTATTGGTGCGGATGGTTTTGGCTATGCCGAGGAGCATGGCAAGTGGGTAAAAATTCCTCAGGTCGGTCGCGTCATTATCGGCGATGCGGTTGAGATCGGCGCCAATACGACGGTAGATCGCGGTGCGCTGGACGATACTGTGATTGAAGAGGGGGTCAAGCTGGATAACCTGATCCAGATCGGCCACAATTGCCGCATCGGCGCCCATAGCGTGATTGCCGGATGCGTGGGTATCGCAGGGAGTGCCCGAATCGGCCGTCATTGCCGGATCGGAGGGGCGGCGATGATCCTGGGGCATTTGGAAATTGCTGACGGGGTAACGGTTTCGCCCGGCAGCATGATTACACGCTCGCTGGGCAAGGCGGATACCTATACTGCGCTGATGCCGTTCCAGCCGCATGACAAATGGCTGAAAACGGCAGCGCACTTGCGCCATCTGGACGATATGGTGACTCGTATCGCTCGACTGGAAAATGAACTTGAAGCCTTACAGAAGGATAAAAAATGAGCGGCATGGAAATTCACGAGATACTTGAACATTTGCCCCACCGGTACCCATTTCTGCTGCTGGACCGGGTAATTTCGCTGGAGCTGGAAAAGGAAATTGTCGCGATCAAGAACGTGACCATCAATGAGCCTTTTTTCCCTGGCCATTTTCCTTACCATCCGGTCATGCCGGGCGTCCTGATCGTCGAAGCCATGGCGCAGGCGGCAGCGGTTCTGTCTTTCAAAACCATGGGCCGAAAGCCTTCCGACGACTCCGTCTATTATTTTGCCGGCATCGACAATGTGCGTTTCAAGAAGCCCGTTTCCCCCGGCGATCAACTGGTGCTCAAGGTCAAGATCGACCGCATCATGCGCGGCATATGGAAATACTCCGGCCAGGCATTTGTGAATGACGAAATCGTGGCTGAGGCCGAATTGCTATGTACGCTGAAGGTCATCAAATGATACATGCGACCGCCATTGTCGACCCCAAGGCTGAAATTGCGCCTGATGTCGAGATCGGCGCCTATTCGGTGATCGGGCCGGATGTACATATCGGAAGCGGTACGCGCATCGGTGCGCATGTCGTCATTCAAGGACCGACCACAATAGGACGAAACAACCGGATTTTTCATTTCTGTTCGCTAGGCGAAGAGCCGCAGGACAAGAAATATGCAGGCGAGCCTACGACACTGGAAATCGGCGACGGCAATACCATACGCGAGTATTGCACTTTCAATCGCGGAACGATTCAGGATGCGGGGGCTACGCGCATCGGCAACGATAACTGGGTGATGGCCTATGTGCATATCGCGCACGACTGCCAGATTGGGAATAGCACGATTTTCGCGAACAACTCTTCGCTGGCTGGCCATGTGATCGTGCAGGATCACGCGATCCTGGGCGGGTTTACCCTGATTCATCAATTCTGCAAGATCGGCTCGCATGTGATTACTGCGGTCGGCTCCGTTGTTTTCAAGGATATCCCGCCGTATGTGACTGCTGCCGGCTATGATGCCAAGCCGCATGGCATCAACTCGGAAGGGCTCAAGCGCCGCGGCTTCACCCCGGAAGCCATGCTGCAACTGAAGCGGGCATACAAGACGCTGTACAAGTCCAGTTTGACCCTGGAAGAGGCCAAAGTACAGTTGGCCGAGCAGCGCAAGGAATGCCCGGAAATTGGCATCCTGCTCGAGTTTCTCGATACATCTACCCGCGGCATCGTCCGCTAAATCTCATGCCCGTCATTGGAATCGTGGCCGGCGAAGCTTCCGGCGACCTGCTTGGCAGTCATTTGATCCGCGCTCTCAAAAAGCAGCGTCCGGATATACAGTTCATCGGGATTGCCGGCCCTAAAATGCAAGCGGAAGGTGCTGTGTCGTTATTCCCGATGGAAAGACTGGCAGTACGCGGCTATTTCGAAGTGCTGAAGCATTTGTTCGGACTGCTGCGTATTCGCCGCCAATTGTTTCAGCACTTCGACAAGAATCCGCCGGATCTGTTTATCGGCATCGATGCTCCGGATTTCAATCTTGGCCTGGAGCGCCGGTTGAAGGGGCAGGGCATTCAGACGGTGCACTACGTCAGCCCATCCATCTGGGCTTGGCGCAAGGGCCGTATGGGCAAGATCAAGCGTGCCGCATCGCGGATATTGGCCTTATTCCCGTTTGAAGTTCCGCTCTACGAGAAAGCCGGGGTGCCTGTAACCTATGTCGGCCACCCTTTGGCGGACGTGCTGCCGTTAGAGCCAGACCAGGATGCCGCGCAGCAGGAGCTCAAGCTTCCCAAGGATCGCTTGGTGATTGCCTTGTTGCCAGGAAGCCGGCAGAGCGAATTGGATTACATGGCCGATCTTTTCGTGCGCACGGCTTTGCTGATTCACAGGCAAATGCCGAATGCGCATTTCCTGGTTCCCGTGATTTCCAAGGAAACACGATGGAAATTCCATGCAGCCATTTCGCGCCATGATGCCCAGGGTTTGCCGATCACCATACTGTTTGGCCACGCTCATCTTGCAATGGAAGCAGCGGATGCCGTCATTGTTGCCTCCGGAACTGCTACCCTTGAAGCTGCATTACTGAAACGCCCCATGGTGGTTACTTATCGCATGTCGCCGTTGAGCTGGCAGATTCTTCGACACATGAATTACCTTCCGTATGTCGGGTTGCCCAACATCCTTGCTGGAAAATCTGTCGTTCCAGAATTGCTGCAGAACGAGGCCACGCCAGAAAAACTGACCGAGACAGTGCTCAAGCTCGTTGGCGACAAGGCAGCGCTGGCCGAGATACGCAGCGAATTCATGGCCATACACCATACCCTGCGGCAAAATACGGAAGAAAAAGCAGCACAAGCCATTCTGAGCATGCTGAAATGATGGACCGGATTCATATCTGCGGTGTGGACGAAGCGGGCCGTGGCCCTTTGGCCGGCGCCGTATATGCTGCAGCGGTCATACTCGATCCGACGAAACCGATCGAAGGCATTGCCGACTCGAAAACGCTTTCCGAGAAGAAACGCGGCATTCTGGCTGAAGCCATCAAGACTCACGCCCTTGCCTGGTGCATCGCCTACGCGACGGTGGAAGAAATCGACAGGATCAATATCCTGCGGGCGACCTTGCTTGCCATGAAGCGCGCTGTCGAAGGCTTGCCGTTTGTGCCGCACCAGGTACTGGTCGACGGCCTACATTGCCCGGATATCGCTTGTCCGGCGACGGCGGTGGTCAAGGGCGATAGCAGCGTCGAGGCTATCGGAGCGGCATCCATTCTGGCCAAAACGGCGCGGGACGCTGAAATGCGCCGTCTGGATCTGGAACATCCGCAATATGCCTTCGCCCGCCACAAAGGTTATCCTACGGCCGAACATATGCTACTGCTTGAGCAGCATGGCGTATCTCCGGTGCACCGTAGGAGCTACGAGCCGGTCAGAAGACTGCTGCTGGCCGATTAACGCCTGGAAGCGGCTTCGGCCGCAGCCGATGCGGCTGAAGCCGCAGCAGTAGCTGCGGAGGATGGAGCCGGTTGGTTGGTTGGCTGTATCGGCTGGATGACAGGACGAATATCCGGTAGGGCGCTTGGTTTGGGAGCCGCTGCCGGGGCTTGTGAAACCGGCTCCGGCTTTGTCGGCTCCGGCGATTTTTGGGATTCGACCGTTGTTTGGTCGAGTTTCCCTTCATCGTGCAGGATGGCGTCTTCGGTTTCCTTGTTCAGCACAATAATGCTGATGCGGCGGTTGATCGGGTTGATGGGGTTGGTCTTGTCGAACAGCACGGCCGAGGAAAGGCCGACCACGCGTGCGACCTTCTCTTCGCTCATGCCCCCGCTGGACAATGCCCGGCGCGAAGCATTCGCGCGATCGGCGGATAACTCCCAATTGCTGTAATACAACGAAGAACCGCCATAGGGTGTAGCGTCCGTGTGTCCGGACAAACTGATGCGGTTGGGAACATGATTAATTACCTGGCCGATTTCACGCAGGATTTGTGCGGCATAAGGCTGTAAGGTCGAACTGCCGCTGGAAAACATCGGCCGGTTTTCTTTGTCGACGATCTGGATACGCAGGCCTTCCTTGGTGATTTCCAGCAGCAATTGCTCCTTGAAGGGCTTGAGTGCTTCGCTTGCATCGATCGCCTTCTCAAGCTCTTTCTTCAGCTGGAGCAGGCGCTCCTTGTCGGTTTGGGTGATCTGGCCGACTTCTGGTTTTGTTTCCTTATCCTTATTCGGTTTTTCGTCCTGATTCGAACCGCGCTTGGTGTCGCCTTCGGAGTAGGTAACATCCTTGCCACCGCCGATCTTGATCATGCTGGTGCTGGCGCCGCCCGGGCCGGCAATCGGACTGGGATTCTGAAAGTAATCGGAAATAGCCTGTTTTTCTTCCTTGGTGGTGCTGCCCAGCAGCCACATCAACAGAAAGAAAGCCATCATTGCGGTCACAAAGTCGGCGTACGCGATTTTCCACGCGCCTCCGTGATGGCCGTGGCCGCCCTTTTTAATTTTTTTAACGATTATCGGCTTGGTGTCATCAGCCATGGCGGCAACTGCTTACCTAAATAGTGAGGAGTGAAAAGGTTATTTCTTTTGCTTGACGTGCTCTTCCAGCTCCAGGAATCCCGGACGCACGGCAGAAGGCAATACCTTGCGACCGAACTCGACCGCAACCTGTGGGGCGTAACCGTTCAGGTAGGCGATGATGCAGGTCTTGATGCAGGTGTAATACTTGGCCTCTTCTTCCGCGCGATGATTGAGGGCCGTGCCAATAGGGCCGACCATGCCGTAGGCGAGAAGAATACCCAGCATGGTACCTACTAGTGCGGCGCCGACGTTGCGGCCGAGCTCTTCCGGAGGTCCGCCAATGGCGCCCATGGTGATTACGACGCCAAGAACAGCGGCGATGATACCGAAGGCCGGCAAAGCGTCAGCTGCACCTTGGACGGCACCGATGGGTTTGTGTACGTCTTCGTGGTGGGTTTCCATTTCGACATCCATCAGATTCTCGATTTCGAAAGCATTCATGCTGCCACCAACCATCAGGCGGAAATAGTCGCAAATGAAGTCGAGCACATGATGATCGGAAGTCACACCAGGGTATTGGCTGAAAATAGGGCTGCTCTCGGGGTTTTCGATATCAGCTTCCAGAGCGATCAGGCCGTCCTTACGGATTTTTGTGAACAAGCCATACATCAGCGCCAGCAGCTCCATGTACTTAGCCTTGTTGTAAGAGGAACCTTTCAGCAAACTGAGAACCGAAGCAAAGGCTTTCTTGATAATGGAAATAGGATGGGCAATAAAAAAGGCGCCGAACGCCCCGCCGCCGATAATGAGAAGTTCTGTAGGTTGGTACAAGGCTCCCAGCTGGCCGTGGTGCATGACATAACCACCCAATACACAACCGAACAGGATGACGATGCCGACAATCAGATTCATGAATGAGCCCTTGCTTGTTAATTCGCGCTAAAACTTTATTAATCGGCGCAAAGAGAATATGGCTGGATTCTGCAATGAATTGCCCAGTACTGCAACCCTGTTGGCAAGTCTTGCAGATGTTCCGAAACAATGTGCGAAAAAATTGATAACATCTGTCAGACTGATCTTACTGATTAACACCTGAGTACGTCACTCGCGACTTCATTCCGATGGAAATTTACCGTCTTTGGTACCTGAGGCAGCACAATAAAATACAAGGCCCGTTTCCTGAGTCCCTGATTTGTCGCTTCATCATCCTCGGCCGCATTGGCGAGAACGATGAGGTAAGTCAGGACGGTAGTTATTGGAGATTTGCCGACGAAGTGCCGGAACTGGCATCGGGCGTCAGAAACCTGCTGCAAATGTCCAGCCGGAGCCAGGCCGCGGATCCTGAGTGGAGCGAGGAACGAGCCAAGGCCATGTTGCGCTGGCTGGACGATCGCAAGTCTCCTGATCCTCGGGCACGCAAACCTGTCGAGGATGTGCCATCAGGCCGGAATCAACGCACAGGCCAGGAGCGACGACAGGCTCCGGAAACCGCTGAACAGCACATTTATCGTGAGTGGCGTGGCGAGTTCGATGCCTGGTTGCGCCAGTACCGCAAGCGTTATGGTTTCGTTTGGGCGGTTCTGGGCAGCTTTGTGTTTATCGCCACATTGTTCACACTGTTTTACCAGCCGGTGAATCCTATCAAGATGGGACTGGAAATTCATGCCAGCAATTGCGAGGCGCCCGCCATCAAAGGCGTGAACTGGAGCGGCTGCATCAAGGACGATACGTTGCTGGTGGGAGCTGACCTGAATGGGGCAGAGCTGGTCGGAACCAGCCTGCAGCGTACCAACTTGAGTCATGCAGATTTGCGGCACGCCAATCTCACGCAGGCCAGGCTTGATAATGCCGATCTTACTGGAGCGCGGCTGGGAGAGGCCATCTGGACGGATGGCCGAATATGCGCGGCGGACTCCGTCGGGCAATGCAAATAATCCAATAAAAATCGGGAGAAGGTTTCATGGAACACATACTTTGGTTTGAGCAGATACGTCTTGACGATTTGCCCAAGGTCGGCGGCAAGAATGCTTCGTTGGGCGAGATGTACCAGACCCTGACCGGACGCGGCGTAAAGATTCCCAATGGATTTGCGCTGACCGCCGAGGCCTATTGGCATTTCATTGACAAGAGCAATCTGCGTGACCGTATGCGTGCGCTGCTGTTGCGTGTAGACAGTCAGAGCGATGTTCGCACCTTGCAGGAAACCGGCGAAAGCATGCGCGAGCTATTGCTGGGCTCGCCGTTACCGGAAGATCTCGAAAGGGCCGTGCTTGAGGCCTATGCCAAGCTCAGTGCTGATTACGGGCGCAAGGATGTCGACGTTGCGGTAAGAAGCTCGGCTACTGCTGAGGACCTGCCCAACGCCAGCTTTGCCGGCCAGCAGGAAACCTATCTCAACATCAACGGTGACGCGCAACTGCTGCATGCGGTCAAGGAGTGTTATGCCTCCCTGTTTACCGACCGCGCGATTTCCTACCGCAATGCCAACGGCTTCGATCACATGGATGTGGCGTTGTCGATTGGCGTGCAAAAAATGGTGCGCTCAGACCTGGCGACGTCTGGCGTCATGTTCTCCATCGATACCGAGAGCGGTTTCAAGGACGTGGTGCTGATCAATGCCGCCTACGGCCTGGGGGAGCCTATCGTGCAGGGCAGCGTTACTCCGGATGAGTTCCTGGTGTTCAAGCCGACGCTGACCAACGGTTTCAAGCCTATCCTCAAAAAGAAACTGGGCGAAAAAGCCACGCGCATGATCTACGAACACGGTGGCAAGACCGCGACAGTGGCAGTCGACCCGGCTTTGCGCGACCGCTTCAGCATCAGCGATGAAGAAGTTCTTCAATTGGCGCGCTACGCCATCATCATCGAGGAGCATTATTCAGAATTGCATGGCGGCTGGACGCCGATGGACATGGAGTGGGCCAAAGACGGTGAAACCGGCGAGCTGTTCATCGTGCAGGCGCGGCCGGAAACGATCCACGGGCAAAGCGATGGCCTGACATATACCGAATACCGGCTCGAGAAGCGCGGCAAGATACTGCTGACGGGTACCGCCGTCGGCGAAAAAATTTCTTCGGCCAGAACCAGGGTGATCCGATCGGTTGCCGACATCAACCAGTTCGAAGCAGGTGACATTCTCGTCACCGAGCGCACCGATCCGGATTGGGAACCGATCATGCGCAAGTCCAGGGGCATCATTACCGACCAGGGTGGTCGCACCTGCCACGCGGCCATCGTGTCGCGCGAACTGGGGGTGCCTGCGATTGTCGGCACCGGCGATGGTTCGCATCGCTTGGCGGATGGTGTTCCGATCACGATGAACTGTGCCGAAGGCGAGCAGGGTATCGTTTACGAAGGCGCGCTGCCTTTCGAGGTGCAGACCTTCAATCTCGACAAGCTGCCGCAGCCGCCGGTCAAGGTCATGATGAACGTGGCCGACCCGGCGCAGGCGCTGGCGCTGGCCAAGATCCCCAATCAGGGGGTCGGGTTGGCACGGATGGAGTTCATTATCAACCACGATATCGCCATCCATCCGATGGCACTGGTGGATTACGAGCACCTGCGCGACCAGCGGCTCAAGCATGCCATCGCCGAGCAGACGCACGGATATGAGGACAAGCGCGAATACTTCATCGACAAGCTCTCGCGCGGCATCGCTACCATAGGCGCGGCGTTCTATCCGAATGACGTCATCGTGCGCATGAGCGATTTCAAGACCAACGAGTACGCCAACCTGCTGGGCGGGCAGCATTACGAACCGAAGGAGGAAAACCCAATGCTGGGCTTCCGCGGCGCCTCGCGCTATTCGCATCCCCGCTACAAGCCCGCGTTTGGCCTTGAATGTGCGGCGATCAAGCGCGTGCGCGACGGCATGGGCCTGACTAATGTCAAGATGATGATTCCTTTCTGCCGCACGATTGCGGAAGGGGAAAAAGTCCTCGAAACCATGGCTGAGTTCGGTCTCAAGCGCGGCGAGAACGGGCTCGAGGTCTATGTGATGTGCGAAATTCCCAGCAACGTCATTCTTGCGGAGGAGTTCGCGGAGATTTTCGATGGATTCTCCATCGGGTCGAATGACCTGACGCAACTGACGTTAGGTCTGGATCGTGATTCGGAAATCGTGGCGCCTATCTTCGATGAACGTAATCCGGCCGTAAAGGCACTGATCTCACAGGTGATACGTGCCGCGAAAAAGAAAGGTCGCAAAATCGGTATCTGCGGCCAGGCGCCAAGCGACTATCCGGAGTTCGCGGAGTTTCTGGTGCAAGAGGGTATAGACAGCATCTCCCTCAACCCGGACAGTGTGATCAAGACCATGCTGCACCTCGAAAAACTCTGATGCAAAAAGACACCCTAATGAAGAAAGGAGCTCATCCATGAGATTTCTCGTCAGGGTGTCCATCGTAGGGCTGTTGCACGCAACGTCGTTGTCGGCGGTGGCCGCAGAGGCTGGCTGGCTGATTGCCAGCCAGTCCGAGTCGATTGCTGCTGGAAAAGCCATCGAATTGCAGGTCGTGAGGCCTTCGGAAAAATCCGAATGGCCGACGGTGCTGCATCTGCGTTTGATTGCCGCAAATGGTTCGGAATCGCGCATACCGCTTCAGGCATCGAATGATGCGCCGGAAGATGGCATGCGCCGGCTATATAGCGGAAAGCTGGAAACCGAGCTTGCGGGTGTCGTCCGAGCAGAACTTGCGGACGTAGAGTCGAACAGGCTGGCATTGATTGCTGCAGAGTCCAAGGTCACGCTGGAGCCGCTCGGCAGCACTCAGCCGATTGCATTGGCACCGAAAGCCGATACAGCGGCAGGCGAGGAGGCTGAACAGCACTCCGTGATGCTGGAGGATACCGAATTACCGGCGCTGTCCGTAAACGAGCCCATTTACTTCGTTGTGAATGGCAGTGGCGATGCGCGCTTCCAGCTCAGCCTGAATTATCGTCTCTTTTCTCCCGAAGGTCCGGTGGTCAAACTGGTGCCATTCCTGAAAGGGCTGTATTTCGGGTACACGCAGAACTCCTTCTGGGACTTGAGCGAGGATTCCAAACCTTTCCGCGATACCAGTTACCGTCCGTCGCTGTTCTGGCAGGGCAAAATGGCAGGGCCTTCCTGGCTGCCGCAAACCTGGAAAGCGGGCTATGAACATGAGTCCAACGGTAAGGAAGACGAGGATTCGCGCAGTATAGATACGCTTTTTTTCGAGCCAAAGTGGCAGAAGGAATTTGCCGACGGCTCCGTGCTGAGTTTCAATCCCCGCATCCGGGCCTATCTCGACAAGGATGAAAACCCGGACATCCAGCGCTATCGCGGCTTCGTCAACTGGGCCGCGCAGTACGGCAGGGATGATGGCTGGAAATATTCCGTCAACTATCTGCAAGGTACCGCAGGCTATGCTACGGCACAAATCGATGCTTCCTATCCGTTGGGAACAGAGGTGTTCTCGAATATCGGCAGCTTTATCCATTTCCAGTATTTTTCGGGGTATGGAGAAACACTGCTTAATTACAACGACCACAAAAGCGATCAATTCCGTATCGGAATTTCGATCGTGCGTTAAACTCCCGCGTTTTGCACTGATGTGAATGCCATGAGCTCCGCTATGCGCAGAGAGTTTGCTGACCCCTTGCCGCCGGCAATATTCCTGATGGGACCAACAGCCAGCGGAAAAACCGGGCTGGCGGTGGAACTGGCGCAAAGTTATCCCGTCGAGCTGATCAGTGTCGATTCGGCGCTCGTGTATCGGGACATGAATATTGGCACCGCCAAGCCGGATGCCGCCACACTGGCGCGTGCACCGCACCATCTGATCGATATCATCCCGCCGACGGAATCCTATTCGGCTGCGCAATTCCGTAATGACGCGTTACGCCTAATGGCGGATATCACCGCGCGGGGGAAGGTTCCCCTGCTGGTGGGCGGAACGATGCTTTACTTCAAGGCACTGGAAGGTGGACTAAGCGATCTACCGCAAGCAGACCCCGATGTACGTAGGCAACTGGAAGAAGAGGCCGCGATTCGCGGTTGGCCGGAACTCCACGCGCAACTGGCCAAGGTGGATCCAGCAACGGCAGCGCGCCTTGAGCCGGCAGATGCCCAACGGATTCAGCGCGCGCTTGAAGTGTACAAATTGACTGGTAAATCCTTGTCTGAACATTTTCTGGCAGACGCAAAGCAGGCAATGCCTTACCGCTTATTGAAGGTAGCGCTTCTTCCTTCAGATCGCTCTGCGCTGCACCAACGAATCGCAGCTCGCTTCGACACCATGCTGGAACAGGGGCTGGTGGAAGAGGTGAGACACTTGCGCCTGAAGTATCCATCGTTGGACATTTCAATGCCTTCAATGCGGTGTGTTGGGTATCGGCAGGCATGGCAACATCTGGATGGAGAATTGGACAGTATTAATCTCCGGGATAAAGGTATTGCCGCCACTCGCCAGTTGGCTAAGAGGCAAATGACGTGGCTCAGGGGCATGCAGGAAATACATCAATTGGACTGTCTTTGTGAGTGTCTAATAGGAGATATTGAGTCAATGGTCAAAGCGGAAAAAATTTTCGAGAAATAACTTATTAAAAATCAGATAGGAGCTATTGCTTTTTAATATTGTTTGTATATTATTTGAACTGTTCATATTGCTTTGACTGTCCAAATTATGCTGACGAGTCTGGAGTTGATGCAGGCCTCCGGGATATCCCGGGCAACGCTTAACAACTATATAGCCCTTGGCTTGCTGCCGCGGCCCGTGGTCAAGAACCCAGACGCGGAAGCCAATACGCGTGCACGCCAGATCGGCTATTTCCCCGACGAAACGCTTTCCCGCATCGAGCTTATTCAGCAGCTTAAAAAACAAGGTTTGCAAATGGCCGAGATCGCTCGTCGCCTGCAATCCGAGAGTCCTCAGCCGGCCATTGCCGCTTCCGTAAGGACTGCGGAGTCATCATTCCATAGGGAAAATCCTGCGGCCATTCCGATGCCGAGCCCCATTCCCAATATTCCTGGCGCGAATGGCACTATGCGATTCACCATAGACCAGATTCCGTTTCCGGCTTACATGGTGAACTACAATTTTGAAATTACCTGGTACAACGATGATGCGCGCCGGGAGTTGCTCGGCGACTTTGAGCGCTTGCCCAGCGACATCAAGGAGCGGAACGCGCTCGTATATCTCTTGAAGGGTATGTATGGTCATAGCCCTCCCAATCGGGAGGCTCTGGTACAGATACATCTGATGTTGGGACGCGGCAGATTGACGCGTAATGACTTGATGGGCTTCCTGACACAGCAGGCGCAAACGCTTTCATCCTCTTCCCAGTCTCAAGCGGATGTTTACCCTTCGGGTGCGCTGGTCAAGTTGCCCTTGTCGCTGCTATCGCCGGCGAATGAGCGCATCGAATACTCGGTTCATGCCTCGTATTATCGTGAGGGCATCCTGTTTGTATATGCTCCGTCATTGGGCGACGATAATCTGCTCAACTTGCTCGAACGCCGCGACGAAGTTATCCGTAACCTGTTGAAAAAACGCTTGCCGGTATTGACCGACGTTGCGGTGCTGGTGGCCGACCTGCAGAACTCGGTGCGTATCTGTACTGAATTGCCGGCAGATGAGTACTTCGAGTTGATCAACGAGATCTGGGCGACTATGGAGCCTATCTTCCGCAAGTATTACGGCACCCACGGCAAGCATGTTGGTGATGGCATGGTCTATTACTTCTTTCCCCAGCCCGACTGTAATTACATCCTCAATGCACTCACCTGCGCTCAGGAAATCAGGCTTGCGATGCGTCGGATAAGCAAGGAGTGGCAGCTGCGCAAGAACTGGACGCATGAGCTTTATCTGAATACCGGCATCAACGAAGGCCTGGAATGGCTGGGCGTTTTCCATGTCGATACCAAGGTCGAGTTTACCGTCCTGGGCGATACCATCAACCATACCGCACGTCTCAGCGATTTTGCGCGCAGTGGCGCCATCTGGGCGACCAAGAACCTGCTGGGGAAATTGTCGACAGAGCAGCGCAAGCGCGTCAAATTCGGCATCCGCCGCAAAAATGACGATGGTTTCGAGGTGCTGGTCGAGTCCAGTTATTCGCGCATCATGGAGTTAATAGACCTTAGCGCTCCGCACAATGAAAAATTGCACGACGTCGCCGCGATGGCGATTACCGAAATTATCGATCTGGTCAGCTAGTCCACTTTTCCTATGGCCACCTTTTTCAGGTTGGCTAACCTTGCTTTTTTGGCGGCGCAATAAAATCTGCTATTGTCATTGCTGGGATCCGCAATCCGGTAACGAAAATGAGCAATTCGATTCACATGCGGTTTATCTGTGCCTTGATTTTTTCAGTTGTCTGTCTGGGTTCGGCAGAGGTTTCTGCGCGTGAGAAATTGCGCGTAATCGCTTGGGATGGTTACGCGGATAGCGAAGTGGTGGCGGCTTTCGAAAATCGCTACAAGGTCGACGTTGACGTTATCCAGGTCAACTCGGACGATGATCTGTGGGAAAAAATCAACAGGAACAATTCAACCGATTTTGACGTGTTTGCCGTCAATACAGCGGAGTTGCAGCGCTACATCGACCGTGGTCTCAGTGTACCCCTCAATCTGGCGAATATTCCGAATCGCGCCAATCAACTCGACCGTTTCAGGAGCCTGTCAGCCATCCCGGGCGTGAAGCATATGGGGAAAGTCTACGCGATCCCCTATACCTATTCCGATATGGGCTTGATTTACGACGTTAAAAAGGTCAAGGAGATACCCCGTTCGATGTCGGCATTATGGGACCCGGCTTACCGCGGACGTGTGCTGGCCTACAACGGCAGTAGCCATAACTTTTCGATTGTGGCGATGGCCACGGGTGCGCCCGATCCATTCAATCTCGACAAGAACGGCTTTACGCTGGCGACCAAAAAACTGGTCGACCTGCGCCGCAATGTCTTGACGTTTTATGCTTCTCCGCATGAGGCGGCCAGGTTGTTTGTCGAGAACGACGTCGTTCTGATTTATGCCAATTACGGTTCCCAGCAATTGAAATCCCTGCGCGATGCGGGCGTGGACGTCGGATATGTGATCCCCCAGGAGGGCGCGCTGGCGTGGCTCGATTGCTGGGCAGTGACACGTGGCGCGCGCAATCAGAAACTGGCCGAGGCCTGGATCAATTTCACGCTGGAAAAATCGGTCAGCGAACGGCTGACCGGGCAGCATGGACTTGCCAGTACCGTTGCCCCATTTCCGACCAGCCATCCAAAGGACAAGATCATCTGGCTCGAACCGGTGGAGGATTCTTCCAAACGCAAGCAGCTGTGGGACCGTATCATGTCCGGTGATAGTTTTCTGGAGTAAGGATGCGATCCAGCGTAGGGTTCAAACTCGGGTTCTGGATGGCCATGCTGGGGATACTCTCCACTGGGCTGATGGGTTTTTACGCCTATACGCAAAGCCGGGAGATGCTGATTGAATCTTCCAAGGACAAGCTGCTTACTGCCACCAAGGTGTTGGCTCTCCGTTTCAGCCACTCGGTAGCAGCGGTGACCAGCGATGCGCGCTTTCTTTCGACATTGCCTGCGTTGAAGCAAATGGCTGCCAATCGCTCTAACCCGAAACTGTCGGCCGGCTATCGACAGCAGTTGGAAGAGGTAATGACTAGCGTGCTTGAGACACACCCGGAGTATTCCCAGATACGGTTTATTGGTGTCGGCGATTTCGGTCGAGAGCTGGTGCGGGTTGATAAGGCGGAAAACGGCGTCACGATTGTTTCTGGAAACGATTTGCAGGAAAAGGCGCATTTTTCCTACTTTTTCAAGACCATACGATTGTCGCCCGGGGAGTTCTACATTTCCAGCATCAGCCTTAACAAGGAGCAAGGGTCGCATCAGGGGCAGGGACAGCCGACAATAAGGATCGCTACACCGGTTCAGACGACGGATGGATCGATTTTTGGCGTCATTGTCATTAATGTCGACCTGAACAGCCTGTTCAGCTTCATTCGCAAGGATATTCCGTCCGACATCAGTGTGTTGCTAACCAATCAGGATGGCGATTACCTGATTCACCCCGTTGCCGAAAAGGTGTTCGGTTTCGACAAAGGCGTGCGCTACCGCATTCAGGACGATATTGCTTCACTGGCACCGCTGCTGGAGCAGGAGAGTATGGATTTCACAGTCCTGAATACTCCGGATATTGTTGAGCCGCGAGGGCCATCCGTCGCTTCCTTCGTGAAAGTGCCGTTCGTTTCGCATGCGGAGCAGCGGTTTATCGTCATTGGCTTGCTGACGCCGCTGGAAAGCGTACTCAAGGAAAGTAGCGTGCTGGGAATGAATATTATCCGGATCACGCTGCTCTTCAGCCTTCTGGCGATCGGTATTTCGTTGGCTCTGGCTCGGTACCTGGCCAGGCCATTGAACTCCATGGCCAAGGCGGTGCATCGTTTTGCCGCAGGCCAGCCGATGACCGGGCTTCCGGTCGAACGCAACGACGAGATCGGTTATCTCGCCAATAGCTTCCAATCCATGGCTTCCAGGTTGAGCGCCCGCGTGGATGAGTTGAAAAGTAACCAGCAGTTTCTGGGGAATCTGGCCTATCACGATCATTTGACTGGGCTGCCTAATCGATTACTGTTTCTGGACCGTCTTCAGCAAACCATCATCAAGGCACAGCGCAATCACACGCGCTTTGCCGTTATATTCATCGATCTGGACAAGTTCAAGCAAATCAACGATACCCATGGGCATGCCGTGGGCGATACTGTTTTAAAGATTGCTGCGCTGCGTATGCAGGAATGCATACGGAATGCGGACACACTGGCACGGTTGGCAGGGGATGAATTCACGATATTGCTGGAAGACATAACCTCAGCTTCCGACGCTGCACGAATTGCACAAAAAATTATCGATTATTTCGAGCAGCCGCTTATTTTCGATGGGCACGAGCTAACCATGACATGCAGCCTGGGAATCGGCATTTATCCGCAGGATGGAGCGAATGTCGATGCCTTGCTGATCAGTGCCGATGCCGCGATGTATCGAGCGAAGGAGCAAGGCAGGAACAACTACAAGCTCTATTCGGAAACAGTATCCTGATACCTTATGTGCGCTGAAAGCGTCTGCATGCGTCTTGCCGCTTCCAGGCATTCATTCAGCGACGCGACAAGTGCGATCCGCACAAAACCTGCTCCAGGATTGGCGCCATGCGCTTCTCGTGCCAGGAAACTGCCGGGCAGCACAGTGACATTGCATTCACGATGGAGGCGAACGGCGAAGTCGGTATCCGACCCTGTCGTGCGGGCCCAGAAATAGAAAGCTGCGTCCGGCATTTCCACGTCCAGCACGTTTTTCAGCAAGGGCAGCACCGCGTCGAATTTTTCTCGATACAGACGACGATTTTCCTGCACATGCTTTTCGTCATTCCATGCCGCTGCGCTGGCGGCCTGAACGGCGGGGTTCATCGCGCAACCGTGATAGGTACGATAGAGCAGGAATTTTTCGAGGATGGCAGCATCGCCGGCCACGAAACCGGAGCGCATGCCCGGCACGTTGGAGCGCTTGGACAGGCTGCTGAACATGACCAGGTTGGTGTAGTCGCGGCCCAGCTTGTGGGCGGCCTGCAAGGCGCCCAGCGGAGGATTGGCTTCGTCGAAGTAAATCTCCGAATAGCATTCATCGGAGGCGATGACGAAGCCGTATTTATCTGCCAGCGCGAATACCTCACGCCAGTCGTCCAGGTTCATGACCTTGCCTGTCGGATTGCCGGGAGAGCAGACGTAAAGCAATTGCGTGCGCTGCCACACGGATTCCGGTACGGATGCATAATCCATGCGAAAACCGTTTTCCGGCGAGGTGTTGAGGTAATAAGGTTCCGCCCCGGCCAGCAGGGCCGCGCCTTCATAAATCTGGTAAAAAGGGTTGGGACTGATCACCACGGGGTTGTTTCGTGGGTCCACTACCGCCTGCGCGAATGCGAAAAGCGCTTCGCGGCTGCCATTGACCGGCACAATCTCCTTATCGCTATCCAGCGCAGGAATGCCGTAGCGCCGCACCAGCCAGGATGAAATCGCACCTCGCAACTCGGCGCTGCCCAAAGTCGTGGGATAATTCGCCAGCCCCGCGAGATTTTCCGTCAAGGTGGTCTTGATCAGATCCGGCGTCGCATGCTTGGGCTCTCCAATCGAAAGGTTGATTGCGCTCAAGGCCGGACTCGGCTGGATTCCGCTGAACAGATCCCGCAGTTTCTGGAACGGATAGGGGTGGAGTTTGTCGAGATTCGGATTCATGGAGGCATTATAAAAGATTCCGCAGCAAAACATCCTGCGTTAGCGACCTTCGGTCTGCTGTTTGGCGCGACCATGTGGGGCGTCATCTGGTATCCGTATCGGTTATTGGAGGCAGCAGGCGTTTCCGGCGTCTATGCCAGTCTGCTGACCTATGCCGGAGCATTGTTGTTGGGCGGCCTGCTGTATGTGCGCCACTGGCACGACCTATTCCGTGCGCCTGGCACGCTGCTGTTGCTTGCGCTGGCCGCTGGCTGGACCAATCTGAGCTATGTGCTGGCGGTGATCGACGGCGAGGTAATGCGCGTCATGCTGCTGTTCTACCTGTCGCCCTTGTGGACGCTATTGCTGGCGCGACTGTTACTGCACGAGCATGCAGGAAAACGCGGCTTGATGGTGATCGTGTTTTCGCTCGGGGGAGCGTTCATCATGCTTTGGGATCCGTCGCAGGGCTTTCCCTTGCCACGCGATTTACCTGAGTGGCTGGCACTTTCATCAGGCATAGGCTTTTCACTGACCAATGTGCTCACGCGGCGTTCGACCCATTTGTCCTTGCCGGAAAAATCGATAGCGGTATGGGGGGGCGTCACCGTGCTGGCCTTGGTCTTCCTGCCATTTACGGGGATGACATTGCCCGCCATTGACCAGATTGCTTTCCAGTACTGGATGCTCATGCTGGGGCTGGCGGTGATTCTGACAACAACTACATTGCTGGTGCAGTATGGCGTCACGCACACGCTGGCGACGCGAGCAGCGGTGATTTTCCTGTTTGAACTGGTCGTGGCGGCCGTGTTTGCCTATCTGGTGGCCGGTGAATCGCTTAGCATGTGTGAAATGATTGGCGGCGCGATGATCGTCGCTGCGACATTCTTCGCGCCGTCCGGAGAAGAGTCCTCCGCTTAGACGCCCGAGCGAGCGCCTTCTTCCGTGAGACGAATCTTGAGGGAAAGGTCGTTGCGGGAATCCGCATTGCGCAGCGCGTCGTCATCGGTGATGCGCCCGGCGCTGTAAAGCCTGAACAGTGACTGGTCGAAGGTACACATGCCGATGTCGTTGTTATCGGCCATCACTTCCTTGATTTCCTCCGTCTTGCCTTTCTGGATCAGGTCGGCAATGTAGGGAATATTGATCAGGACCTCCATCGCCGCGACGCGTTTGGTTTGCGTGCCGGGCACCAGCCGTTGGGAAATGATGCCGATCAGGTTGAGTGCCAAGCCCAGCATGATGGACTGCTTACCGTCGGGCGGGAAGAAGGACAGGATGCGCTCGATGGCCTGGTTGGCGTTGTTCGCATGGAGCGTTGCCAGGCACAGGTGGCCGGTTTCGGAATAGGTGATGGCATGCTTCATCGTATCTGCATCGCGTATTTCGCCGATCAGGATCACATCCGGCGCCTGGCGCATCGCATTTTTCAGGCCGTTATCGAAGGATTTGGTATCGATGCCGATCTCGCGCTGATCAACAACCGCTTTCTTGTGGTTGTGGATGAATTCAATCGGATCTTCCAGCGTCAGGATGTGGCCGGGCTCGGTTTCATTGCGGTGATCGATCATTGCCGCCAAGGTGGTGGACTTCCCGGAGCCGGTGGCACCGACGACCAGAATCAGGCCGCGGCGACGGGTGATCAGGTCTTTCAAAACGGGCGGCAGGCCCAACGAGTCCAGTGTCGGAATCTTGGTGATGATGTGGCGGATCACCATGGACACTTCACCGCGCTGCTTGAATACGTTCACGCGGAAACGTCCTACCTCTTTCACGCCCAGGGCGAAATTCATTTCGAGGTTCGCCTCGAATTCTTCGGACTGTTTCTGACTCATCAAGGAGTAGGCGATTTCCTTGACCATGCCGGGGGTCATTATCTGGGTATTGACGGGCGTGGTACGGCCCTCGATACCGATATTGATGGGCGCTCCGGTACTGAAAAACAGGTCCGAACCGCCTTTTTCCACCATGAATTTGAGGATGGGGGTGATATCGAGAGCAGCCATGCTTTTATCCTTCTGGGTTTTGATCGCACTTTATCATAATTCCTTCGCGGCCTGAGGAGGACCGAAACGCACCGTGCTGGTGCGAACAAAATAAGCCAGGACTGCTTTAACTGCAGGGTTTACGGCACATCGTCCCTCTTCCGGCCAGTGGCATGATGCTTGCTGGTCCCTTTCTGGGGTTTAACCATTGAGGACAGCATGCGACTTTATCTGCACACTTCCGGCGAAATGCCGTTTTCCGGGTCATTCGATCATTCGCCTGGTCAACTGCCCGGCAAAAATACCTTGGTATTCGACTGCATAAATGAAACCGGTCTCATGGAAACGCTGGATGTGATCGCGGAAGAGGTTCCATCCGCAGTGCTCAACGAGTCGTACGCGATGCTGGTAGAGCGCTGCGATAGCGTTTCCCCGGAAGAGGCGCTGTCCAATATCCTCCCGTTCAACACGCTCTATGCCCGGCGGCGACATGCATGGTTCCTGGAGGATCTTGCGCCCCATGTGCAGATGCATTTTCAGCCGATTGTCGATTTTGCGCAGAACGGTGCGATTTTTGGGTATGAAGTGCTATGCCGCATGAAAGACCCGAGCGGTCGGCTGCTCAATGGCGAGGAAGCCTTCAGGCTGGCGCGTCAGGTCAATCGTGCGGCGGAGTTGGACCTGGTCTGCCAGAACCTGGCGCTTGCCAGCAAGGCACGTGATATTCCGGCGGGCATTCCCGTTTTCATCAATGTATTGCCACGCACTATCCTGCAGGACGGCTGGTTGCCACCCATGCTGGAAACACTGGGGCAGCTTGGCATCGACCGGCGGGATGTGGTGATCGAAATCGTCGAAAGCGAGGAGGTTTCCCCCGACTTGCTGGCCGAGTACTGCGACAGAATACGCACGCACGGTTTACGTATCGCACTGGACGACATGGGTTCCGGCTTCAATGGCTTGCGAACTTTGGCGGCGGTACGCGCCGACTTTATCAAGATCGACCGTGCTATTGTCCATGAAGCGCAGGGCAGCCGCGTGCGTACAGTGTTGCTGGAAGCCATCGTTTCGATGGCGCAGCGGCTCGGCTGTACCGTCGTTGCCGAAGGGCTGGAGCGCATCGAGGACATCACCTTTTGCCAGGACATGGGGTTGATGTATGCCCAAGGCTACTATTTCGCCTATCCGCAAAAAACGCCTGTGAGGGAGGTCAATCCCTTGCCGGATCGCGACGAATCCCATCGGTCGCCCGCGCAGGACGAATTCCGTCTTTCCGAGTTCATCAATTCCGGCCTGACGATGGAGTTGAACCTGCCTGTTGCGGAGGCACGCCGACTGTTCCAGCTGCATCCCGACGTGGCCGTGGCCGTAGTGCTTGATGGGCATCGCCCACTGGGCTTTCTGCGCCGCGGCAAGGTTTTTTCCGCGCGCGTGTCTTCGCTGGGCTCCTTGTGCGAACCGCTATCCAAGATGGTCAGCAGCCGCGCTTCGTCGGCGATGATTTCACGCAGCCTGTACCTGGAGCGAGGGGAGGGAGAGCCGTGGGTGCTAGTGAGCGAGGAGGGCAATTATCTTGGCTTATTGCAGCCACTGGAGATTATGGCGCAACTCATCAGTCGCAAAAGCAGCAGCGCCAGCCTGCATCCGCTGAGCCAACTGACTACCGGCCCCAGCCTGCGACAGTCGCTGGATACGAGTCTGCGCAACAATCCGAATACCCAGCTGGTATATATCGATCTCGACCACTTCAAGGCCTACAACGACCGTTACGGGTTCATTCGCGGCGACGCAATGATCCGCCTGCTGGCGGAAATCCTGCGTCTGTTGTTCCACGGCCAGGCGGGCCTGTTGCTGGGACATATCGGCGGTGACGATTTCGTGCTGATCCTGGATCGTCAGAAACCAGGCTTGGTGCAGGCATTGCTCGACTGTATCAGCCGCTTCCAGTCATTGGCGGCGCACCTGTACGACAGCAGCGATCTGGAGCGAGGGTTCTTTACGACCGAGGACGGGCTGGACCATCCGGTCGCCAGCATTTCCATTGCTGTCGTCAATGGCAAGCAAGGGCGCCTGATCAACAGCGTGGCCGCGGCTGAGCGGGCTGCCATGCTCAAGAAAATAGGCAAGGCGACCATAGGCAGCATCATCGTGGTGGAGGGCAGTCCGCCGCAACAGGTGAAGCCGGCCAAGGATTGCAATTACGACTGGGAAGCGCGCGCGGTCTTTGCTCTTAAATCACTCTCCGAAATCCGGCGTAACGGCGATCCGCATGTGCTGGACAGTTGCTTCATCGACTTTCCGTTTTTCGAGGTCGTGTTCGAACTGGATGGCAACGGGCGCCAGATTCATCCGAACTGGATCAACCCCAACATGTACGGCAAGATCAAGGCCGGCGGGGCAGGAGTGGATCGTGCCAGTCAGCCTTACTACACCCACCTCAAGGAGACTTTGTCGCCGTATTTATCCAATATTTACCTGTCTACAGCCACGGAAGATTTTTGCCTGACGTTGTCGATCCCGTTATTCGACGAGACCGATGCGCTGCAGGGCATACTCGTGGCCGACATCAACATCGCTGCCATGGCGATGCTGAGCAACGCGTACGGCCTGGTCGAGCATTAGGCTGTTGCGGAGACGCTGAAACTTTTTGGAGGCAGCCCTTCCATGTGGCGCTGCCACATTTTGCGATAAGCCTGCTCGAGTCGCCGGGTGAATGCCGGCGTGTCGAACAGGGGGAGTCTGGAGCGGTTTTCAACAAGGTGCTGGCGCAATGCAGCCAGTTTTTGTGGGGCGGCGGCCAATTGCATGGCCTTCCGCTCGTATTCTTCCGGCGTTTCTGTAATCAGCTCCGTCAAGCCCGCTGCCTGGAGCAAGCTGCCTGCGACGCGCGCCGCAAAAGTTTGCCCGGCGCATGTCAGTACAGGCAAGCCCATCCAGAGCGCGTCGCTGGTCGAGGTGTGCGCGTTGTAGGGCTGCGTGTCGAGAAACAGGTCGGCGCAGCGATGGCGCGCCAGATGCTTATCCTGTGCGGCGCGCGGCGCGAAGATCAGCCTCTGCGGATCAATGCCGTGCGCTTGTGCCGCGTGACGCAGATTCTCTTTCGCCCACCGATTGCACTCCAGCAGCCAGAGTACGCTCCCTTCAGTGTTTGATAATATTTTCATCCAACTATCAAATACTTGCGGCGTTATCTTGAAAGTCTGGTTGAAGCAGCAGAAGACCACTCCTATTGCAGGTAATCCGCATTCGCTGCGACTGGGAGTTGCGGCATCGTGACGTTTGCGGTCATTGGGCTGATAGCTGCCGGGCAAATAAACCAGCTGCTCGCTGTAATGTGCGGTTTCCGATGGTGGGGTGATGAAGCTGTCCGTGATCAGGTAATCGGCAAACGGCGCGCCGAATGTTCCCGGATAACCCAGCCAGTTCACCTGCAGTGGAGCGGGCCTTAGGGCGAGAATGCCGGTCCGGCTGTTTTGCGTATAACCGGTGAGGTCGACCAGAATGTCGATTTGCTCATTGAATATCTTTTGTGCCGCCTGATGCAGCGACATCGGGCGGATATCGTGAAAATGGTCGAACGCTCGCTCCCAGCGTTTGCGCTCCGCCGATTTGTCGTTGGGGCCATACGAGTAGCCGTGAATTTCAAAGCCTTGCCTGTCATGCAGTTCCATCAGCTCCGCGGCGAGTGAAGTCAAGGGATGCTGGCGGAAGTCGGCGGAAAGATAACCGATACGCAATTGTTCATGCGCTGGTCGCGTGAGAAAGCTGGCGAGGCGTTTGCTGTCCGGCGTCAGTCCGGCGAATCTGTTGGCTACCCAGTTTTCGCTGCAACGCCGCTGTTCGCCGGCGGTAGCGCCAGGCAGCGACAGGAAAGCGAAGGGCGATATCTGCGCTGCAGGCTCTTCCCGTACCAGCCGGCGAACTTCTACGATTTCATTCTCCAGATTTTTCCAGTCGCAGACGTGCTGGCGCTGATGCAGCAAATGCAGTCGCGCATGATGCAAGCGGGGGTTGAGCCTTAACGCCTCGCGATAGCAGGCGATGGCCTGGTCGAGCCTGCCCATTTCGCGCAGTACGTTGCCGAGATTGTTATGAATGTCGGCGTCGTTCGGGTCCAGCCTGAGCGCGGCATGGTAGCTCGCCGCAGCCAGTTCCGGTTTGCCCATTTCGCGTAGCGCGTTGCCCAGGTTGTAATGGGCCGCCGGCTGGGCTGCATCGCTTTTCAATGAGGCCTGGAATTGTGCGGTAGCCTCTTCATACTGGCCCAGCGTGGAATAGGCGTTGCCGAGCTGCAGCAGGATTTGCGGATGGCCGGGTGCAAGCTTGAGTGCGCTCCGGAAGCACTTCAACGCTTCCTTCGGCTGGGTTTTCAAGTACACATTTCCCAGTTCATAGTGCAATGCGGGATTCCCCGGATCGCGCCGGATGGCTTGTTGCAGCTGTTCTGGTCGTTGTGTTTGCATGGCTTCGAATTGTAGCGCAGGCGTTCCGCAGATACCGTCGGAATTGCAAGCATCGGCCTGCGCTAGGGAGGGGCTGCTTTTTCCGACAACACTGCCGCTCCGACCAGTCGTTTCAAACCGCGCTGGCGCAGCAGGAAACGGTTGGGGTCGATCGCACACGCCAATCCGGTATCGATCGGCAATGGTTCGTTAGTCAGTAGGGAAGCAATGACTTCGGCGCATAGCGGCGCGGTTAACAACCCCTTGGAGCCATGTGCGGTATTGACGTAAAGGCCATCCAGCCACGGCAGGCGATCCGCAGGAAGCCGGCTGCCAATTTCGTAGCGCTCTGCCAGCAGCGCCGGGTCGAGCAGCGGGCCGGCCATCGGCAAGTAGTCGGGTGCTACGCAGCGCAACGCCACGCGCCCTTGCAACTGCTGCGGATCGAGCGTCCGGCCGCCCAGGGCATCAAACAATTCCCGGGAAAGTGATTCGAGCATGGCGAGGTTTTCCGCATGGTCGGCAGTGCATAGTTCCAGGTTGCTGTCTTCCGGTGAAAAAGTCGCTCCTGCGCAGTGCGTGCCCTCCCTGGCCGGGCTGATGTAGCCTTCGGTGCATACCACGGCCTGGAGGCGCGCGCTGTCTTCCGTCGCGGGAAGTTGCGTAATCTGGCCGCGTACCGGCTCAAGCGGGAGGTGGGCGGTTTGCGTGAAGCGGGCGCTGTCGTTGGCGGTGCATACAATGACTACCGGCGCCTCAGCGCACACCTTGCTGCCTTGCAGGACTTGCCAGCCCTGAGCACTGCGCTGCAACGTCAGGGCTTCATTCGATAGCAATGTCGTAATGCCCGGATGAGCGGCCAGCGCACGGCATAAGGCGGGCGGATGCACCCATCCGCCATCGGCAAACCACAATCCGCCGAACGGCATCGTCAAGCCGGCAAGCCGACTGGCTTCCCCGGCATCGACGGCACGTACCAGCGATTGCGGAAGCTCGCGCGCCAGAACTTCCTTGCAGCGCTTACTCTCGCGCGTATTGAATGCCTGTTGCAGCAAGCCGCAGTTGTCCCAGTCGCGGCCTTTTTCAAGCAAGCGCTCCGCCAGGCTCAGCGTGTACAGGAAACCGTTCTGCGCTACCCGGCTCAATGGGATGTCGTGGCCGGAAAGTCGGGGATAAAGCACGCCCTGCGGATTGCCGGAGGCTTCCTGTGCCAGGCCTGCGTGACGCTCGATCAGCGTGACCTGCCAGCCGCGCTGTGCAAGGCTGTGTGCGCTGGACGTGCCGGCAATGCCGCCGCCGATGACAATGGCGCGGCGATCTTGCGGCAGGCACGGTTCGTGACCGTGCGCATATTCGCCGCTCAGCATGGTCCACTTCCTGCCGAAACCGGGTGCTTTTGTCATCCTGAAGCCGGCCGTTTCCAGCCCCCGCCGGACCGTGCCGGCACTGGTGAATGTGGAGAGCGTGCAACCAGGAGCGGCCAGTCGCGCCACCTGCAGCAACAGTTCCGGCTGCCACATCTCGGGATTTCTGGCGGGCGCGAAGCCGTCGAGGAACCATGCGTTCACGGTCGCGCGCAACAGGGGTAGCGTTTCCCGCGCGTCACCGATGAGGAGGGTCAGGGTAACGCGGTCATTGTCGAAACTCATGCGCTGCCAGCCGGGTGCCAGGCATCGGTATTGCTGCAATAAAGGTGTACTGAAATCGGTCAGCTCCGGCCAGAGAGCCAGTGCCTTGCTCAGATCTTCCGGTGAGAGAGGGTATTTTTCAGTGCTGACGAAATGCAGGCGTGCCGTCGATGGCGCGCTTTCCTTCCATAATTGCCACGCGCAAAGAAAATTGAGGCCGGTGCCGAAGCCGGTCTCGGCGATGGTGAATGTGTGGCCGGCAAGGGTCTGCCAGCGTTCGCGCAACCGGTTCTGCTGCAGAAATACATAGCGCGTTTCATCAATTCCCGATTCGCGCGCGAAGTAGACGTCGCCGTACTTGAGCGACATCGGCTGCCCATCGCGCCATTCCAGTTCGGCTTGTTGATGATCTGTCATTGTTTTTGCACCATTGTTCGGGCATATTTTCGCATGAGATGCATCTTTCCCACGAACCGCCTTCATCCTGGCTTATCCGCCACGCTCCGCTGATCCCCGCCGGAGGCATCGTGCTCGATATCGCCTGCGGATCCGGCCGCAATGCACGCTGGCTAGCGGAGCAGGGCTGGCGCGTTGAGGCGGTAGATCGCGACGAGACCGCAATAGCCGGATTGCAGCAGATCCCGGGCTTGCATGCTTTTCAGGCCGATCTGGAAAACGGTCCCTGGCCGTTTGCCGGACGGTTGTTTGACGGCATTGTCGTATGCCGCTACCTGCATCGCCCATTATTGCCTCTGCTGACTCAATGCCTGGCGCCCAATGGCGTGCTCATCTATGAAACTTTCATGCTTGGCCAGGAAAAATTCGGCCGGCCGCAAAATCCTGATTTCCTGTTGAAACCTGATGAATTGCTTGATGTGTTTGCTGGCCCGCTTTCGGTCAACGTTTTCGAACAGGGCGTTGTCGAAATGCCGAAGCCCATGGTTATCCAGCGCATTTGCGCGTTGATGGGCGCTCCCGGTCGATTGATGACATGAAAAATTTGAAGGAGTAGGCAATGAGAAAGCGTACTAAAGGGTCGAATGGGACATCCTGGTTTTCCCGCTTTGCCAAATGGTCGGCGCGCCAGACCGCACGGCCGCTCAGCTTTGCACTGGCAGCGGGGCTGATCGTGGCATGGCTGCTGACTGGTTTTGTGTTCAATTTCAGCGATACCTGGCAGTTGATCATCAATACGGCCACCACCATCGTGACGTTTTTGATGGTATTCGTGATCCAGAACACGCAAAATCGCGATACAGAGGCGATCCAGATCAAGCTCGACGAACTGATACGCTCTACGCAGGGCGCGCATAACGCGTTGCTCGATCTGGAGGAACTGGACGAGGAAATGCTGGATAAATTCCGCGCCCAATACGAAAAGCTCGCGCTCAACTCGCGGCGCGCGATCAAGAATGGCGGTGTCGATATCGGCACTCCCGAAATCAAGGATCTGGGTAAAGAACCAAATACATGAAAAAAATCTGTTTCATCGTTGCAGCAATTAGTATTTGCACATTGCAAGCCTGTGCGCAGCAGCCGAGTGCAACAGCTTCGTCGTCGATTCAGGAATGGCCCAGCTACGGGCGCGACTATAGTAACCAGCGATACTCACCGCTTGCACAGGTCAATCGCGACAACGTCGCACAACTGACCCCAGTCTGGACCTACCATAGCGGCGTCAAGGCCACTTTCCAGGCTACTCCCATCGTTACCGGTGGCGTGATGTATCTTGCACTGCCGTTCAATCATGTGGTTGCCCTGGACGCCAGAACCGGCAAGGAGCTGTGGCGCTATGAACACAAGCGTCGCGAAGGGTGGAAAATGTGCTGCGGCCCTGGTAATCGCGGTGTCGCAGTGAGCGGCGGCAAGGTGTACATCGGTACTGTCGATGCGCGCGTGGTGGCGCTGGATGCCAAAACCGGCAAAATGCTGTGGGATATCGACGCGGTCAGCGAAAATGTCCTGACCGAAGGCGCCGAGGCGCTACACGCGAACGACCCACTGAGCCGCGAGAAGGTTTCCGGCGGTACCGGCATCGGCATCGCGATGGCGCCGGTCGTGTATGGCGGCAAAGTCATTATCGGCATTACCGGCGTCGGTTACGGACTGCATATCGATTCGCCGCGTGCGGATGCGCCGCTGGGTGCCGTGATCGGCGTGGCCGGCCTGTATGGTCGCCCCGGCTTTCTGGCAGCTTTCGACGCCGAAACCGGCAAGCGCGTGTGGCAGTTCGATACGATTCCCGCTAAGGGATGGGAAGGCAAATTCAGCCCGACCACGCCGGACGGCATCCCTTTGAATCGTGATGTCGCAAATGAAAAAGCGACCATCCATCAGTATTCCGAAGCGTGGCGCTACGGCGGCGGTTCGGCCTGGACTACGCCGGCCATCGACAGCAAGCTCGGGCTGCTGTATTTCGGCACCGGTAACCCGTCGCCGCAAATGGACGACATTTCGCGGCCCGGGGATAACCTGTATACGGTGTCGCTGGTGGCGCTGGAGATTGCGACCGGCAAGCTGCGCTGGTATTACCAGCAAGTGCCGCATGATGTCTGGGGTTATGATCTCGCCAGCCCGCCCGTACTGTTCGACCTGGAGCGCGATGGCAGAACGATCCCGGCAGTCGGCCATGCCAGCAAGACCGGCTGGTTCTATGTGCATGACCGCGCGACCGGTGAGCTGCTGCTCAAATCGGAGCCTTTCGTGCCGCAGTCCAATCTATTCGTGCATGCAACGCCGGAGGGTACTCGCGTGCATCCTGGCGTATTTGGCGGCGTCAACTGGTCGCCAAGCGCCGTGGATGAAGCCGCGCAACAGGTTTTCGTGGCGGCCATGCATATGCCGGTGCGTTACACCTTGCATGAAACGCCTGCGGAAGATGGCAAGCCTGCAATCCGCTATACCGCCTCCGAACCCGTCGATGAGCCGAAGTGGGGGCTGCTGTCATCCATCGATCTGCGGACCGGAAAAATCCGCTGGCAGCATAAAACGCCGGAGCCGCTGGTCGGCGGTGTGCTGGCTACCGCGGGCGGCTTGCTGTTCACGGGCGAAGGCAACGGCAACTTCGATGCCTTCGACAGCGCCAACGGCAAGCTGCTATGGACATACCGGGCGGAGGCGGGGGTGAATGCGCCGCCGATCACCTATGAACTCGACGGCGTGCAATATGTCGCGGTCGCGGCGGGCGGCAATCAGATATGGGGCTTCAAGCAAGGCGACTCTGTGCTGGTGTTCAAGCTGGGTAAAAAGGGGATGCGATGAGGCGGCTATTGAATTATCTGGCCTTTGTTTTCCTGCTTGCGGCTGCCTTTCCCGCTGCCGCGGCTGTGAGCGGCGAGGAGCTGCTCAATCGCTGCACGGCCGCCGAGAGGTCGGTGGATGGCACGGAAAAACTGTCCGGCGAAGAAATGCTGGATGCGATGTGGTGCATGGGCTACATGTCGGGCTTGCTGGATGGATTCAGCGTGGGCGATTACAAAGTGGGCAATGCCAAGGTGATGTGTGCCCCGGAAGAGGGGCTGACGCGCACCCAGGCACTCAGGATCGTCAACAAATGGTTTCGCGAACATCCTGATGCCCTGCAGAAAAGCGGACGACGTGGGGCGCTGCTGGCCCTTGCAGGGGCTTATCCTTGCAAATGACACAACCTCCCGAGTTGGGCTGATCCAGGCTTATGGAGAACCTGATTCCCATCCTGATCCTGACTGTGGGTCTTGCCACGGGAATCAATCTTTTACTCAGGCGTATCAATATCCCCACGGTGATTGGCTACATTCTCACCGGAGCGATCATCAAGGCCATGTTCGATATCGATCTGCACAGCGAGGCAGGGCTGGAAAACCTGGCTGAGTTCGGCGTCGTCTTCCTGATGTTCACGATCGGCCTGGAATTTTCCCCGGCGCATCTACTCAAGATCCGCAAGCAAGTCTTCGTCTTCGGTGCTTTGCAGGTGATCGTGACCACTGCTGTTATCGCACTGATCATTCAGCTTCTGGATCTGGCTGATTTCAAGGTGGGGCTGATCGTCGCGTCAGGTTTGGCTTTGTCTTCCACGGCCATCGTGCTCAAGATTCTCAATGAATCCGGTAAGATCAAGAGCGAGATGGGCAGCAATGCTTTGGGCATCCTGATTTTTCAGGATATGGCCGTGATCCCCATCATGGTGATGATCACCGTATTTTCGGACGTTGAAAAAAGCCTGGGTCAATTGGTCCTGTCCACCGCCGCCAATGCCCTGATTGCACTGTTTCTGCTGATCGGACTGGGCAAGTTGCTGTTTCACCGTTTATTCAGGGAGGTTTCCAAAACCAACTCCAAAGAAATCTACATGGGCTCGATTCTGCTGACCTTGATCGGCGCCTCGTATATTGCCCGCCACTTCGGATTTTCCTATTCCCTGGGCGGCTTTATCGCCGGGATGATGATTTCCGAAACCATTTACAAGTACCAGGTGGAGGCCGACCTGATCCCGTTCCGGGATCTTCTGCTCGGGGTGTTTTTCGTGTCGGTGGGCCTGCAGATCGACTTCAATATCGTCATGGCGCACCTGTCGCAGGTGATAGTGCTTGGCGCAGGCATCATGCTGGTCAAGATGGTTTGCGCATTCGCCATTCTGAGGAAGGCCAGCGATGGCAAGACCGCCTTCAAGTCCGCTTTGGCGATAGCCCAGGTGGGCGAGTTCGCACTCGTAGTGTTCTCGATGCTGCTCGACAGCAGCATGCTGGATCCTGTCTTTGTGCAGATACTGATGGTGATCACGATTATTTCCATGGTTTCTACGCCGCTATTGTTCAACCAGATGGATGCGATTGCCGGATTCCTGTTCAAGGAAAAAGTCGAGGAGAAGGTGCTGGATCAGGCCAGCACCGTAGGCGGCCATGTCATCCTGTGTGGTTACGGCGAATTCGGGCGCGTGGTTTCAGAGCAGCTGGACGCTGCCGGTATTCATCACGTGGTGGTAACCAATAATACCGACGCTTACGTCAAGGCCGGCGAGGCGGGTAAATCGGTGGTGTTCGGCGATCCCGCCGACCGCACCTTGCTCGAAAACCTGCGTATTCGTGAGGCGATGGCGACTATTCTCGCCCTGGATGATTTCGAGGAAGTCCGCCAGGCCAGCGCGGCCATTGCCTTGATCGATCCTGAGATCAAGGTGATTGCCAAGGTGTTGAGCCAGGGAGAGATCGAGGAGCTCAAGACCTTCAACCATGAAATTCTGCTGGACGGCAACACGCATACGGCCTCATTCATTGTCGGACAGCTCAACAAGTCGCGGCTGTTGGCAAAAGAAACCCTGAAGCTGCAGTACCTGACCGACTACGCGCTGGACAGGCCGGATGATGCGATTCAGAAGATCAAGTACGAGCAGGCCAGATTGCTCAACATCATGTCGGGTTCCTTCAATGCACTGCGCGAAGGCAAGGGCATCATGCAAGTCAAGGCGCTTCATGACTCCTTCAAGGTGTTGAGCGAGATTGTCGGTTCTGCCATTGCCAACATCATGAAGCATGGCAGCTTGACGCCGCGGCAATACGAGAGAATATCCGTTCTGCTGGATAACCAGGAGCATCTGGTTGCAATGAACGACGCGCTGGAAGGCCTGGGCCGGGAGCTCAAGCAGCTCGACGAGCATGAAAGCCTGGGCTCGATTTCGCATGCGGCGGTCGAGGGTTTGGACGCGATTCTGATGATCTTGATCGATCTCGCAAAACAATATGACGCCGATGACATGGGGGTGCTCGAAGGCATGACCTCGGGACGTGGGCGTGGATTATCCCGGGTGCGCGAACAGTATCTGGCCGCAGGTGAGGAAAATCTCGACGGTGATACCAAGGCCATCGTGCTGTCATCGACTTTGCACGTCGAGCGGCTACGGTCGCTATTCGGCATGGTGGCAGGCAACTACAAGAAATTGGAGGAGGCCGTGTAAGGCGCTGTTTGATGAGCTCTTGCAATATTGCATGTGCTCGAGAGATACGAAACCTGAAATGAAAAGCCGACTCTTTCGAGTCGGCTTTTGTATTTTGGCGTCCCCACGGGGATTCGAACCCCGGTACTTACCGTGAAAGGGTAATGTCCTAGGCCTCTAGACGATGGGGACTGCGAGGCAGTTACTACATTATAGTCGGTCGATGGCTTGGCGTCCCCACGGGGATTCGAACCCCGGTACTTACCGTGAAAGGGTAATGTCCTAGGCCTCTAGACGATGGGGACCCGACTGATCTTTTGGTGGAGGTAAGCGGGATCGAACCGCTGACCTCTTGCATGCCATGCAAGCGCTCTCCCAGCTGAGCTATACCCCCGAAAAAGAAGCGGCATCTTAATGGCGGGCCGAAGGCTTGTCAACGATTTTCGCGCTCTGGCCGCGATAAAAAGTTTGTTGACATCTAACCTTGGTGACGCGCTTGCAGGCCGCGCCGGTGATAGCGGAAGAGCGTTCTTGCGATCCACTCGTCAAACTCGGGGTCTGCATCCAGCAAGGTGACCACGCAACGTCCTTCGGCGGAGAAAATGACGCGCGCGTAAAGCTGCAAAGCTTCCGGCAGGCGCGGGCTCAGGTAAAGCGATAGCAGTACGTGCTCTCCGCCGGCAGGCAAAGGCAGATCGCTCAGCCATTCCACGCTGCGTGCGCTCAAGGTGACGGGCAGCGGTGCGGGCATTTCCACATTGCGCATGGTCAGGTGTGCCAACATGTTCAGGGCGATATCCAGCTTGTTTTCCAGCCGCTCCAGGGCTTTTGCCTGATGCGAGTCGGCTTCGTGGTCGCGATCAATCGCTGCGGCCTCAAGTGTGGCGAGTCCGCGCAGGAGGGAGATGTTGGAGTATCGCCAGGAAGCTTGCATGGACGACGAAGGTGCAGGTTCGCTGCGCCAGGCCAATGGGAGGCTGGCTTGATAGGTGATTCCGGATGTCTCTGGACTGCTGTTCGTCATGATGTCGAGTATAGCAATTTCTCTCCTGACTTCGCCAAGCGCGCGGCGCCATAGGCTGCTTCAGTATGCTCGGCAGAGCATACCGGCACGCCCAACTGGCGGGCGCGTATTGCCGTCCATGCCGTGTTGCTGGCGCCGCCGCCTGCGGTGAAGACTTCCCGCAATGGGGAAGCCCCGAATTGTTCCAGCAATTGATAACCCTGAGCCTCGATACGCGCCAGACTCTCGAGCAGACCTTGCAGGTATTCCGTGTCGCTTTCCGGGCGCGGCGTCAGACGCGGCAATAGTGCCGGATCGTTGACCGGAAAGCGTTCGCCGGGCGCGGGCAAAGGGTAGTAATCCAGCCCGGTTGGTTTGTCAGCATCGATGCTCATGCTCAACTCGCGCAGGCGCTCCCGACCGAACAGTTGTTTCAGTACCCGACCACCGCAATTCGATGCGCCGCCGGCCAACCAGAAATTCCCGCAGCGATGGCTATAAATGCCGTAGTCAGGGAATTCGACACGGGTCTGGCTCAACAGTTTCAGCACCATGGTCGATCCCAGCGAGGTAACAGCCTGGCCGGGGGCTGAAGCCCCACTGGCGAAGAAGGCGGCGATGCTGTCGGTTGTGCCGGCGCGAACGATACAGTCAGGAGGCAGGGCGAAGGTGCTAGCGGCGGCTGGAGTGATGCATCCGATGGCAACTCCCGGTTCGAGGATGCGTGGCAGCAGCCGGGAAAAATCCGCTTGGGCAAGCCATTCGGGATACGCCAGCACGCCGATGTCGTAGCCCAGCTTCAGGCTGTTGTGATAATCGCTGATGCCGGGAACGCCATGGAGCTGGAATGCCAGCCAGTCGGCCTGGTGCATGAAGTAATGCGCAGCAACGCTTTCCGGCCTTTTCAGGAACCACAGCAGTTTTGCAAGGCTTGAGCTTGCATTGGCGGCGATGCTGTCCGGCGGAATGCGCGAGACCTCCGCTTGTGCGCGATTGTCGTCGTAGAGAAGGGCCGGCAGCAAGGGCTGGCCGCTTTTGTCGCAAAGCAGGGAAGTGCTGGAGGTGCCGCAAAAGGCGATGGACTTGATGCATCCGCGTAACTCGGTCGGTATCGCTGCAAAAAGATGCCGCAGGGCGACCAGCCATTCCTGCCAGGTATTGTCTTGAAAAGCAACGCCGGTCTGAAAGGCTTCCGTGCCTTCTTCATCGATCAGGCTGGCTCGCGCACCGCCGGTGCCGAAATCCAGCCCGAGATACAGCTTAGACTTATCCGCGGGTATTGGACTGGTGTTCAAACTGGGTCAGTTCGACGCGTGGCGCAGGCTGCCAGCCCGGTTTACGGTGTTCCGCTACCACGTTGGTAAAAATGCCGCCGCGCACATAGAATTTCGCGGTGAGGCGCATGAAGCGTGGCTGGGTCGCGGCGACGAGATCGTCGAGAATGCTGTTGGTTACCGCCTCGTGGAATGCGCCTTCGTTGCGGAACGACCACATGTAGAGCTTGAGGCTTTTCAGCTCGACGCACTTCTGGTCGGGAATGTAATCCAGGTAGAGCGTCGCGAAATCCGGCTGGCCGGTCTTGGGGCACAGGCAGGTGAATTCGGGAATTTCCATGTGGATATGGAAATCGCGGTCAGCTTGCGGATTGTCGAACGTTTCAAGGGCTTTGCTGGGTTGACTTGACATGGTGTGTCCCGTATAAATCGAACGACAATTATACAGTTTGTAGAAGCGCCGCCCAATTGCGCCTGACCCATCTCAAGCTTGCCGGATTCAAGTCCTTCGTCGACCCGACCACGCTGCATATCCATGGCCAGCGTGTGGGCGTGGTTGGCCCGAACGGCTGCGGCAAATCCAATGTGATGGAATCCATCCGCTGGGTACTGGGCGAATCGAGCGCCAAGGAAATGCGCGGCGAGTCGATGTCGGATGTGATCTTCAATGGCTCGGGCAACCGCAAGCCGGTGTCGCGCGCCAGTGTGGAATTGCTGTTCGATAACAGCCTCGGCGGCGCCGGCGGCGAATGGTCGCAATACGCTGAAATCTCTGTCAAGCGCGTGCTGCACCGCGATAGCGGCTCTACTTACTACATCAACAACACTCCCGTACGTCGGCGCGATGTCGCCGACCTGTTTCTCGGCACCGGCCTCGGCGGCCGCGCCTACGCCATCATCGGACAGAACACCATCTCGCGTATCGTCGAAGCCAAGCCCGAAGAGCTGCGCGTGTTTCTGGAAGAGGCCGCGGGAATATCCAAGTACAAGGAGCGCCGCCGCGAGACCGAATTGCGGCTGCGCGACACGCGTGAAAACCTGACGCGGGTGGAAGACATTCGCCGCGAGATGGAAAAGCAGATTTCGCGGCTGGAATCGCAGGCGGTGGTGGCGCAGGAATACCATCAGTTGCGCCAGTCGCAGGCACGGGTGCAAGGGCAGTTCTGGCTGGTAAAGAAACGCGATGCGGCGCAAGCCTGGGAGCGTACGCGCCGGCAGGTGGAAAAGCTGGCGGTCGATCTGGAAGCGCAGACGGCGCAGCTGCGCAAGATCGAAAGCGAGCTCGAACAGCTGCGCCTGGAACATCACGGTGCCAGCGAAGGCGTGCAAACCGCGCAGGGACGTTATTACGAGGCCAACGCGCAAGTGTCCGCGCTGGAACAGCAGTTGCGGCATGTGCAGGAAAACCGCGATCGCCTGATGAGCCAGCTCAGTCAGATCGGGGCGGAGCAGGAGAGAGCGACCTCGCAGCAGCAGGAGTTCGTTGCGCAGCTCGCAAACCAACGCGCGCAGCAGCAACGGGCTGCGCAGGATGCAGAACGCGCCCAGCAAGTCCTGCAATCCGCTCGCGATGAATTGCCGGCGGCCGAACAAGCCGGGCGCGATGCCCATGCCGCATTCAGCCAGATACAGACCACCATTCTTCAGACCGAACAGAAAATCCAGCTCGAACGCACACATCTTGATCATGCCCGCAAGTCGTTGGGGGAGCTTAACCAGCGCTTGCAACGGCTGATCGAAGACGAAAAACGGCTGGTGCTGCCCGATCCGGCGATTTTGGCGGGCAAAGAAACCGAATGTGCGACGTTTCAGTCGCAACTCTCCGAGCTGGAGACAGCACTTGCGCAGTCCACGCAGGCGGAGCAGCAGCAAGCGGAAAAACTCAAGACGCGGCAGCATGAAACCCATCAGCACGCGCGTCGGATCGCACAGGCCGAGGCGCAGCTGGCCGCATTGGAGAAGCTGCAACAGGCCTTGGAGCACGAAGGCAAGCTCGACTCCTGGCTGTTGCGGCTGGGAATCGACGGCAAGAAGCGCCTGTGGCAATTCGTCGAAGTCGAACCCGGCTGTGAAACCGCGCTGGAAGGCTTGCTGGGTAATCGCTTGAATGCGATGCCCGGCACGACGAAGGGCGATGAGCGCCCGCCGACGGCGGTGGTGCTTTTCCATGAAGGCGATTCTTTTGCCGAGGCTCGCCTGCACCCCTTGGGATGGCGGGCACTGAGCGATTGCGTGCGTGTCGCGAATGTGCAAGCCAAGGGTGTGCTGGACGACTGGCTATCGCATGCCTGGCTTGCCCCCGAGGATGCGGATATTTCCGCCGCGCGCGCCCATCTAGGCTCCGGCGAATGGCTGGTGACGCGGCAGGGCGATGTTTACTCCCGGCATAGCGCCTCGTTCTATGCGCCGCAATCCGGCTTGCACGGTGTGCTGGAACGGCAGCGTGAACTGGCGCAGATCGCCGCCGAACTGCCCGGATTGAAAGAAGCGCAGCAGCAACAGGAGGCGGCGGTACAGGCAGCCGAGCGCCAGTTGCATGAATTGCGCAGACGGATTTCGGAAACGCAGCATGCGCAACGCCAAAAGACATCGTCCCTGCATGCGCTGCGGATGGAGGTTCAGCGGCTGGAGCAGCAACAACAGCATGTGCTCGATCGTCAGCAGCAGCTGACTAGCGAGCGCCAGCGATTGGATCAGCAGAAAACCGAACTCGAAACGCAATTTTCCGGACGTGAAAAAGTTATCGAGGATTTGCAGGCCGGCATCGGCGACTTGCGCAATGAGCGCGACCGCGCCGGACGAGTGCGGATGGATGCCGACGCGGCGCTGAAACAGGCGCGCGACCGCTTGATGGAAGCCGAGAGGCTTGCGCAGCAGCAGACATTTTCAGAGAAGCTAATAACAAATAATATCAATGAATTAGATGAAAAAATTAAATCGATAGATGATGTTTTGTCTTCGCTTTCATCGCGCCGCACGGACGCTGAATTGCATCTGGCGCAATCCTCGCCGGATGCCTTGAAAGTTGCTCTGGAGCAGGCGCTGGAAGTCCAGCGGCAGGGTGAACAAGGATTGGCGGAAGCCCGTAACGCGCTCGCCGGTATCGAGCTGCGGCTGCAGGAAATGGAACGCAGTCGCCTGCAGACCGAGCAGCAACTGCACCCGATGCGTGACAAGCTGGAGCAGAGCCGTTTGCAGGAGCAGCAGGCGCGCATTTATTTCGAAAGCTGTTCGGAGCAGCTTGCTGCAATGCAGATGGATGAAGCTGCGCTTGAAGAAGGCCTGGCAAAGAACACCAAGGCCGAGGATCTCGACCGTGAGGTCAAGCAACTGGAAGATTTGATCGCGGCCTTGGGCGCCGTCAACCTCGCCGCGATCCAGGAACTGGAAAGCGAGCGCGAGCGGAAGAACTATCTCGACAGCCAGGCGCAAGACCTGGAAGAGGCTACGCTGACACTGGAGGAAGCCATTCGGCGCATCGACCGCGAAACCCGCAGCCGCTTGCAGCAGACTTACGACGAAGCGAACCGCCATTTTGGCGAGCTGTTCATGACACTCTTCGGCGGCGGACAGGCACAATTGCAATTGCTGGGCGATGACATTCTCGATACCGGCATCCAGGTATTTGCCCAGCCGCCGGGTAAAAAGAACAGCAGCATTCACCTTCTCTCAGGCGGTGAAAAGGCGCTCACGGCGATGGCGCTGGTGTTCGCGTTGTTCCGGCTGAACCCGGCTCCTTTCTGCCTGATGGATGAAGTGGATGCGCCGCTCGACGACAGCAATACCGAGCGCTTCTGCAACTTGGTGCGAAAAATGTCGGAGCGCACGCAATTCATGTTCGTCAGTCACAACAAGATCACGATGGAAATGGCGCAGCAACTGATCGGCGTCACCATGCAGGAATCCGGTGTTTCGCGTATTGTCGAAGTCGATATCGAGGCTGCGATGCGCATGCAAACAGAGCTGCCGGTGTAACGTATAATCTGGATCAATCAATTGATGAAAAAAACGGGAACTCGATAGCATGTCGGACTTGCAACTGTCTCTGCTCGCGCTCGGTGCGGTGATTATCGCTGCCGTCATACTTTTCAACTGGTGGCAGGAGCGGCGCTTCATGCAGGAGAGCATTCGCCGCTTTGAAGGGCCGGCGGACGATGTTCTGATGGATGAGTTCCAGATCGATCCGGAGCGCGTAGTCGCTTTCGAAACAGAGTCCATCATTGTCGAAGACCGCTATACCGAAACGACTATCCCGGAAGATGTGCTGCTGGAAGACCTGCAGCCGCGCAGGTCGGGTCGGAATGACGCGCCGGTCGCAGCGCCGGCCCGGTCTGAGCCGGTTGAGGATAACTTCGTCGATACGGTTCAGTTGGCTCCAAAACAGGCGCCTGACGACGAAATGGTGTTCCTGACAACCCCTTCCAAGGCTGATGAAGTGCCGGGAACCCAGGTGGAATTCCAGCCGGAGGAGTTCGATCAGGAGGCATTCGACCGCACTGAACCCGATGAACTTGAATCCGTCGATGCTCAAATCGAGGAAGTGGCTGCCCTGATGGAAGCTGCCTTTCCGGAAGAATCGCAGCCGGAAGAAACACCCGAGGAGCCGGTAGTCAGCTCCATGCCGGCGTTTGTGGACGAGCAGGTCGATCTCATCGGCAAGGCAGCCTTGCCGTCGTTGCTGGATATGGGCGCTTTCATCCAGGCCATTCAGCAAATGCCGAAATTCGATAAGCCGGTGTATTGGTTCCTGCAGGATGAAACGGGTGTTTGGCGGTCATTGACGCCGGAACTCCCGTCCGGCCGTTACCCGCAGATGGCTTGCGCACTGCAATTGGCCGACCGGGCCGGGCCGATTTCGCAAGGCACGCTCATGGCATTTCAGGAACAGGTGCAAAACCTGGCCTCGATTCTTGGCGCGAAACTGGCATGGCATGGTGCGACGGATCCCTTGCAATATGCCGTCGATCTCGACCGCTTCTGCATCGATGTCGATGTCATGGTGGGTTTTCATATCCTGCAGGGGGTGAGCGGACCTTTCGCCGGTACGAAACTGCGCGGATTGGCTGAGTCAGCCGGTTTGAAGCTGCATGACGACGGCGCCTTCCATTGCGAAAATGCTGATGGGGAAACCTTGTACACCATGGTGAGCCAGGATCAGCGGCCATTCAAACCCGAAACCTTGCGTACGGTTTTCTATCGCGGCGTCAGCTTCCAGCTTGATGTGCCCAAGGTGGAAAGCAGCTCGGATGCATTCAACCGCATGGTGACATTTGCACGCCAGCTTGAGGTTGCGCTGGACGGAGTGCTGGTGGACGATAACCAGCGCGCGCTGGGCGACATCGAAATCGAAAAGATCCGCCAGCAGCTAAGGATGATCCACGCCAAGATGGTGGCACGGTTCATTCTGCCAGGCACACCCACCGCAATTCGTCTTTTCTCCTGACTTATGGCTGTTCCTGAACAAATAGCGCAGCGCGTACGGCAGCTGCGCGAAGAAATTCTTCATCACGATTATCAGTATTACGTTCTCGATGCGCCGGAAATCCCGGATAGCGAATATGACCGACTGTTCCGAGAGTTGCAGGCGCTTGAAGCCCAGTATCCGGAACTGCTGACGCCTGAGTCGCCGACGCAGCGCGTGGGCGGCATGCCGGTTTCCGCGCTTGCGCCGGTGCGTCATCGCATTCCCATGCTGTCCATCGAGACGGAAACCGACATTACACCCAACGGTGCACGCGCTTTCGATGCGCGTACGCGGAAAAAGCTGGGGCTGGACGCCAGCGATCCTCCCATCGAATATGCCGCAGAACTGAAATTCGACGGCCTTGCGATCAGCCTGCGCTATGAAAATGGCCTGCTGGTGCAGGCTGCCACGCGTGGTGATGGTGAAGTGGGCGAAGACGTGACGCACAATGTCCGCACCATCCGCCAGATTCCCTTGCGACTTAAAGGCAATGCACCGGAGGTACTGGAGGTGCGCGGCGAGGTCTATATGAGCCGCCCCGACTTCGATCGCTACAACGCGCGTCAGCGCGAACTGGGCAAGACGACGCTGGTCAATCCGCGCAACGGCGCTGCCGGCAGTATCCGCCAGCTCGATTCGCGGCTGGCGGCGCAGCGGCCGCTGTCTTTCTTCGTGTACGGGCTGGGCGAAACGATAGGCTGGAATGTGCCGGCGACGCACGGCCAGGTGCTCGATGCGTTGAAGATTTTCGGTTTTCCTGTGTGTGCGGAACGCACAGTCGGGCTGGGTGCGGATTCTCTGATCGAATTCCATCAGGTTGTTTCCGCGAAACGCGACAGCCTTCCGTACGATATCGATGGCGTGGTGTACAAAGTCAACAGTCTCGATTTGCAGCGCGAGCTGGGCTTCAGAACGCGTGAGCCGCATTGGGCCGTGGCGCACAAATTCCCGGCACAAGAAGAAATGACCGTCGTCGAGAACATTGACGTGCAGGTCGGGCGCACCGGTGCGATCACGCCGGTGGCGCGGCTGAAACCAGTATTCGTCGGCGGCGTGACGGTCACCAATGCCACGCTGCACAACCAGGACGAAATCGACCGCAAGGATGTGCGCATCGGCGATACCGTCATCGTGCGTCGCGCGGGTGACGTGATTCCCGAAGTCGTGTCGGTGATATTGAATCGCCGTCCGCCCGACTCAGAACCCTATTCGCTACTCGAAGCAATCCACCATGCCTGTCCGGTGTGCGGTTCGCATGCGATTCGCCTGCCGGACGAAGCGGCAGTACGCTGCACGGGCGAACTGGTCTGCCCGGCCCAACGCAAGCAGGCCATCCTGCATTTCGCTTCGCGCCGGGCGATGGATATCGAAGGCCTGGGCGAAAAGCTGGTCGATCAACTGGTCGATGGCAATATCGTGCATACCCTGGCCGATATTTATCGTCTGGATGCGTCTCGGCTATCCGCGCTGGAGCGCATGGCGGAAAAGTCTGCGCTGAACATTGTCGAGGCTCTGGAAAAGAGCAAGCAGCCGACGCTGGCGCGATTTGTTTACGCGCTCGGCATCCGCAATGTCGGCGAGGCCACCGCCAAGGATCTGGCCCGCTATTTCGGTACGCTGGACAACATCATGGCCGCCGATATGGCTGCCTTGCAGGAGGTGCCGGATGTTGGCCCGGTAGTAGCCGAATCCATCGCGCAGTTTTTCTCGGAAGCCCACAATCGCGAGGTCATCGCGCAACTCCGCGATCCGGATTTCGGCGGAATTCTCCTGCAGGAAGGCGAGGGCAGCCGTTCGGCGAATGCCGGCCTGCTCAGCGGCAAGACCTTCGTGTTGACCGGCACCTTGCCTACGCTGAAACGTGAGGACGCCAAGGAAATGATCGAGGCTGCCGGCGGAAAGGTGAGTGGCAGCGTTTCCAAGAAAACCGATTTCGTCGTTGCGGGCGAAGAGGCCGGCAGCAAGCTGACCAAGGCGCAGGAACTGGACGTGCCCGTGCTGGATGAAACAGGCTTGCTCAAGCTTTTGAATCCATAAGCATTCCGCATTTGTCTCACGATGCAGCCTATGCGAATTGGGTGATTGCGGCAATTCCGCTAATAGCTCAAACTGCTGGCAATGTCGTATAACGAAAAATATCTGGAGCTGAAGTCCAGCGGTAACCTGCCTTCCCCCACCGGGACGGCAATGAAGCTTATCGAACTTTGCCAGCAGAGCAATGTGGCGTTGCCGGAAATCGTGCATGCGATGCAGGCGGATCCGGGCCTCGTAGGCCGGGTGCTGAAAATGGCCAACTCTCCGATTTATGGGCGCCTGCGGCCAGTGGTTTCGCTCTCGCCGGATGTACTGATGACCATAGGTATTCAGTCGCTGCGGCAGGTGGTTCTGGCATTCTCGCTGGTTTCTTCGCATCGGAAGGGGCAATGCCGGGAGTTCGATTACCAGGAGTTCTGGTCGCGATCCGTAGCCATTGGTGTGGCTGCCGAGCTGATCGGGGCGGAGACGCGTATTGCACCGCCGGTGGAAATGTTTACCTGCGGCTTGCTGTCGCAAATCGGCAAGCTTGCGCTGGCAGCTATCCACCACGAAAAATATGGCAATGCGCTGGCTGAGGCCGGCGACGATCATGATCGGCTGCTGCAACTGGAGGAGGAGAGTTTCGGCCTCAATCACGCCGAAATATCGGCGGCGATGATGGCGGATTGGGGAATCCCCAAGTTTTTCAGCGAGGCCGTTTTGTATCAGGAGCTGCCTGGGCTGGCTGGTTTTTCCGAAAACAGTCGCCGCGCGCGCCTCATCCTGTGTTTCCATCTGGCCTGGCTGCTGGCCGCGCTGTGCTTCACGGACGAAGCCGAGCGGCCTGAACGGATGGCCCGGATCTACCCGATCGGCAGAAAGCTCGATCTGGATGGCGAAATGCTGGTCAGCATCGCCAATCAGATGCTGGTCGAATGGAAGGAGTGGAGCGCCTTGCTCGAAATCCAGGTGCGCAATGTGGCATCTTTCTCCGACTCAGCGCAGGAAGCGTATCCGGACAATATGAATGAAACCGCAGTGACTTCCGAATTCAAGGTCAGCATGGAATCCCAGGTGCATGCGTCAGCGGATATCCTGGTCGTCGACAATGACCCGGCCACGGTCGAATTGCTGAAAACGATACTGGGCAGTGCGGGACACAAGGTCTATACCGCCGCCGATGGCCGCGAAGCCCTGCGCATGGTGCTGGAACACCAGCCGCAGATCATGATCACCGACTGGATGATGCCTGGAGTCGATGGCCTGCAACTCCTGCGCACACTGCGCGAAACGGAAATCGGCCGTTACCTCTATGTCATGGTGTTGACCGCGCAAAACGACAAGGAAAAAATGGTCGAAGCCTTCAATGCGGGCGCGGACGACTTTCTCGTCAAACCGCTTGACCGCACCGAACTGCTGGCACGCCTCAAGGCCGGCCAGCGCATCGTGATGGTACAGCGCGAAGTGATCAACGAATGCGACCTGCTGCGCCGTAATGCCCTGCAACTGACCATTGCCAACCAGCGGGCAGAAGAGGCGGCGCTGACCGATTCGCTGACCGGCCTGTATAACCGCCGTTATGCCATGGACCGGCTGGCCCGCGAGTGGGTGGCTTCCGAGCGCAACCATCGCCCGCTGAGCATCCTGCTGCTGGACGTCGACCACTTCAAGACGGTCAACGACAACCACGGCCACAATATCGGCGATATCGCCCTGAAACGCCTTGCCGAAATGCTGGGCGAATATTCGCGCCGTCCGGACATCGCCTGCCGCATCGGCGGCGAAGAGTTTTTCATTCTGGTGCCCGAAACCGCGCTGCCCGGCGCCCTGCGTCAGGCCGAACGGCTGCGCGAAGCCTTCGAGAGCAAGTCCATCAATGTCGAAGGCATAGACTTGCATTTGACGATCAGCCTGGGTGTGGCACAAAAGTGCGCGGGCATGGCTACGCCGGAAGAACTGCTCAAGGTCGCCGACGAGGCGCTTTACCAGGCCAAACGAGAAGGACGCAATCGCGTGATCGCAGCACCCATCCAATGAACCAGTACGACTTGATCGAAAAGGTTGTGGCCATTGCCCTGGAGGCCGGACACGCAATCATGAAGGTGTATGACGGCGAAATTGCCGTCAGCCGCAAGGAGGACGATTCACCGCTGACGCAAGCTGATCTCGCCGCGCACCATGTGATCGAGGAGGGCCTGTCTCAACTGATGCCCAAGCTGCCGATCCTTTCCGAGGAGTCGGTGGCCTTGCCGTATGCGGAACGCAAGACCTGGGGTACCTATTGGCTGGTCGATCCGCTGGACGGTACGCGCGAGTTCATCAAGCGCAATGGCGAGTTCACCGTCAACATTGCACTGATCGAAAACCACGAACCCGCATTGGGCGTAGTCTACGCGCCGGCGCTCGATCTGCTGTTTTATGCCGCGAAAGGTAAAGGCGCTTTTCGTAAGCTCGGCAGCAAACCGCCGCAGCTGATCCAAGCCCGGGCTTTCGACGCCACACAGGTGACGGTGGCTGGCAGTCGCTCGCATGCCGGAGAACGATTGATAAGCTTTTTGTCCAACATGGGTCCGCATATGCTGATCAGTATGGGAAGCTCACTCAAGATTTGTCTTGTGGCGGAGGGCCGGGCGGACGTTTATCCACGTCTCGGCCCGACCTCGGAGTGGGATACCGCTGCAGCGCAATGCGTATTGGAAGAGGCGGGCGGGCGCTTGGTCGGGACGGACAATCTGCCATTTCGCTACAACACCAAGGAGTCCCTGCTTAATCCTGACTTTTTTGCCACAGGAGCCACCGGCCACGACTGGTCGCAGTACCTCAAATGAGATGCAAGCTTTTGTTAGTTATTGGGCTTTTCTTTTTCACGAATTCCGCTCTGGCTGACGGTGTCGATGGCTGCAACCAGGCATTGGAAGCAGGTGATGCCGCAAAAGCCATGACGCAAGCCCAGGAGGCCCTACCAAGTGCGGTTAACAAGCGAGAAGCCTACCTGTGCCTGGGGCGTGCGGCAGGCGAGCTTGGCAAGCATGAAGAAGCGCTGGCAGCCTTGCAATCCGCAGAGAAACTTTCTGCGCAGCCGGTGGAACGCATCATTGCGCTGACGTTGCTGGGTAATCAGTACCGCGAAGCGAAAAACACTCCGCAGGCCATCGAGGCCTACCGTCAAAGCCTGGAAATCGCCCGGGCCGAGAAAAACACCGGTTTCGAGTTGATCAATCTTAACCAGCTGGGTGCCGCGCTGGAAAAGAGCGGTGAGGCTGGAAGTGCTTTGGAGCAATATCAGTTGGGGCTCAAGTTGGCTGCCAACGACAACGAACGTGCCGACAGTCATGCCCGCATTGCCGCCGCCAACAGCCTGCTGGGGCAACACGACAAGGCAATCGAGCATCAACTCAAGTCGGTGCTGTTCGAAGAGCGTGCCGGCGATTTCAACCATTACGCCTATGCGAACATCGAACTGGGTCGAATTTGCCTGGTCGCGAAGCAGTATGCCGATGCTGAAAAATGGCTGGGCAAGTTCCTGGGAGCCATTGCCGAGGCCGGCGACTCCTATTGGCAGGCAAAGGCCCGCTTCATGCTGGCTCAGGTGAAATCGGCCAAGGGCGCAGGGAATGAAGCGAAGAGCGAGTTTTCCCAGGCACGCGCGATGGCACAGCGTATCGGCGCGAATCAATTGCTGGGAGAAATAAACAAGGCAGAATCGGCAGCCGCCATGTAAGGTTTGGAGGCCTCATGCGGCTGATGCGCATGGAAGGAAACCTGTCATGAAACATGGCGCACAGTCTCTGGCGCATAGGTGACGGGCGGGCTTGTCGGGAAGCATACAAATGCGACAACCGACGCTTGACCATGCGATGCCCGGTTTTGATGTTTTTGATTCAACCGACTGAAATATAAAAACTATTCCCCTGTGGCATGGGGATTGCTATTCATGAATTGACTCGATCAGCACGGGAATACATTCATGAAACACCTGCCAATTTATCTCGATTATTCCGCTACCACTCCCGTCGATCCGCGCGTGGCGGAAAAGATGATTCCCTACCTGACCGAAATCTTCGGTAATCCCGCCAGCCGCAGCCATGCTTATGGCTGGGATGCCGAGAAAGCCGTCGAAACGGCGCGCGAGCAGGTAGCGGCGCTGGTCAATTGCGACCCCAAGGAGCTGGTCTGGACTTCGGGTGCCACGGAGTCGAACAATCTTGCCATCAAGGGAGCAGCGAATTTCTACGGCCCCACCAAAGGCAAGCATCTTATTACTGTTAAAACCGAGCACAAGGCGGTGCTGGATACCATGCGCGAACTCGAACGCCAGGGCTTCAGCGCGACTTATCTGGCACCCAGGGAAAACGGCCTGCTCGATCTCGATACGCTGAAAGCCGCGATCCGCCCGGACACCGTGGTGGTGTCGGTGATGCTGGTCAACAACGAGATCGGCGTGATCCAGGACATCGTCGCCATCGGCAAACTGTGCCGCGAGAAAGGCATCATCTTTCATGTCGATGCCGCGCAAGCCACCGGCAAGGTGGAGATCGACCTCGCCGCGCTGCCGGTCGACCTGATGAGTTTTTCCGCGCACAAGACATACGGTCCCAAAGGCATAGGTGCCTTGTACGTTTGCCGTAAACCGCGCATCCGCCTCGAAGCGCAGATGCACGGCGGCGGCCACGAGCGGGGATTTCGTTCCGGAACCCTGCCGGTGCACCAGGTCGTCGGCATGGGAGAAGCCTTTCGCATCGCCAAGGAGGAAATGGAGGCGGAGAACGAGCGTATCCGTGCACTGCGCGACAGGCTGTGGGCCGGGATTTGCGATATCGAGGAGACCTATCTCAACGGCGACCTCACGCAACGCGTGCCGCACAATCTAAACGTCAGTTTCAACTACGTCGAAGGCGAATCGCTGATGATGGCCGTCAAGGATCTGGCCGTATCCAGCGGCTCGGCCTGCACCTCGGCCAGTCTGGAGCCTTCCTACGTGCTGAAGGCCATTGGGCGCGAGGACGAACTGGCGCATTCCTCCATCCGCTTTTCCATCGGTCGCTGGACCACGGAAGAGGATGTCGATTTCGCAATCAAGCTTATCCGCGACAAGATCGGCCAACTGCGCGACCTCTCGCCGCTGTGGGACATGTTCAAGGCCGGCATCGACCTTTCCACCGTTAGCTGGGTGCACGGTACGGAATCGCATCGCGATTCCGAAAAGGCGGCAGCACATTGAGAATCTGTGAAAGGTGAAAGGTGAAAGGTAATGGCAAACCCTCCCGGCAGGGAGGGTGGCGCGAAGCGCCGGGTGGGCATCACGTTTCACTTTTCACATTTCACGGCGACTAACAAAGGAGCAACACATGGCATACAGCGACAAGGTTCTGGATCACTACGAAAATCCCCGCAATGTCGGGTCGTTCAATCAGGAAGACACCGACGTGGGGACCGGCATGGTGGGCGCCCCGGCGTGCGGCGACGTAATGAAGCTGCAGATCAAGGTGAACGACGACGGCGTGATCGAAGACGCCAAGTTCAAGACGTATGGCTGCGGTTCGGCGATTGCCTCGTCCTCGCTGGTGACCGAAATGCTCAAGGGCAAGACGCTGGAAGAGGCACTGGACATCAAGAACACCCACATTGCCGAAGAGCTGGCGCTGCCGCCGGTAAAGATCCATTGCTCGGTATTGGCCGAGGATGCCATCCGTGCCGCCATTACCGACTATCGCAGCAAGAACACGACCGAAACCGCAGGCTACGAAGCCTGCAAGCCTACCGCCTGATAACAAGGAGCGAACAATGTCTGAAACCGCCACGATGGAACCGATTATTTTTACATCCAATGCCGCCACCAAGGTGAGCGAAATGATCGCTGAAGAAGGCGACGCCGCGCTCAAGCTGCGCGTATACGTCACCGGTGGCGGCTGCTCCGGCTTCCAGTACAGCTTTGCTTTCGACGATCAGGTAGGCGAGGACGACATGGTCGTCGAGAAAGACGGCGTCACGCTGCTGGTGGACGGCATGAGCTTCCAGTACCTGGTGGGCGCCACCATCGACTACCAGGAAGGCCTGGAAGGCGCGCGCTTCGTTATTACTAACCCGAATGCCACTGCTACGTGCGGCTGCGGCAGTTCCTTCTCTGTGTAAGGAGCAAGATCATGGCAGTGACACTTACCGAAAACGCCGCCAGTCGCGTGCAGAAATTCCTCGTCAGCCGGGGCAAGGGCCTTGGCCTGAGGCTGGGCGTGAAGACCTCGGGTTGCTCCGGTATGGCGTACACGCTGGAATTCGTGGACGAAGCCGAGCCCGAGGACGTTATTTTCGACTGTAACGGCGTCAAGGTACTCGTTGATCCGACCAGTCTGGTCTATCTCGACGGCACCGAACTGGATTACGCGAAGGAAGGGCTGAACGAGGGCTTCAAGTTCAATAACCCGAACGCCAAGGCTAACTGCGGTTGCGGCGAAAGCTTCAGCGTGTGACTCCATGCCGCATTCGCGCGAATTCGACATGGAGTGGAAATAGACCATGCAAACACTGAATCACACCAACTATTTCGAGTTGTTCGGCCTGTCGCCGCGCTTCACCATCGACATGCGCTCCCTGGAAACTGCATTCCGCCGTTTGCAAGGGGAGCTGCACCCCGACCGGCATGCCAGTCATGGCGACGCAGAGCGTCTCCTCGCGCTGCAACTCTCCACCACGGTCAACGATGGCTACCGCACGCTGCGCCATCCCGCCAGTCGCGCGCAATGCCTGATCGAACTGGCCGGTGAGCCCGAAGCCGAGGTTTTGGGTGCCGTGACGCCCGCTTTCCTGATGGCCCAGATGGAGTGGCGCGAGGCCATCGAGGAGGCGCGTATTGCACGCGACATCTCAGCGTTGGAGGCACTATCCCGGCGCTTGAAGCACAAGCTGACCGTGCAGGAAAAGGAACTGGCTGATGCGCTGGATGAGCGAGGTAATTTTCAGGAAGCCGCGCAGCGCGTGAACGAATTGCGCTTCTACGAGAAACTGCGCGCCGGCATCGACGACGCCCTTGAGGAACTGGAAAGCTGATGGCCTTACTTCAGATCGCCGAACCCGGCCAAAGCGCCGCACCGCATCAGCACCGGCTGGCGGTGGGCATCGATCTTGGCACTACGCATTCGCTGGTTGCCTCCGTGCGCAGCGGTACGACGGAAGTGCTGCCGGACGACGCAGGGCGCGCACTACTGCCTTCGGTGGTGCGCTATGCGTCCGATGGCGAGGTCGAAGTCGGCTGGGGCGCTCGCGACGGCGCTGCGCAGGATCCGCGCAACACCATCGTTTCGGTGAAGCGTTTCATGGGGCGCGGTGTGGACGATATCGCCGATGCTGCCGTGATGCCGTATGAGTTTGTCGATTCGCCGGGTATGGTAAAGCTCAGAACCGTGGCCGGCGAGTTGAGCCCGGTGGAAGTCTCTGCCGAAATCCTCAAGGTGCTGCGTCTGCGCGCCGAGCAAAGTCTGGGCGGCGAACTGGCCGGCGCGGTGATTACGGTGCCGGCGTATTTCGACGATGCGCAACGCCAGGCCACCAAGGATGCCGCACGGCTGGCGGGCCTGACAGTGCTACGGCTCCTTAATGAGCCGACCGCGGCCGCGATTGCCTACGGCCTCGATAATGCGTCCGAAGGCGTCTATTGCGTCTACGACCTGGGCGGCGGCACCTTCGATTTCTCCATCCTGCGCCTGACGCGCGGGGTGTTCGAAGTGCTGGCGACCAGCGGCGACTCTACCCTCGGTGGCGACGATTTCGACCGCTGCATCTACAACTGGGTGCTGGAAATGTTGCAACTGCCGCCGCTCTCGGCGGAGGACGCGCGCCTGCTGCTGACCGAATCGCGACTCGCCAAGGAGCGCCTGACCGATGTACCGGCGACCGAGGTTTCATGCACGCTGGCAGATGGCACAACGATCAACGCCATCCTCAGTCGCGAAACCTTTATCGAGCTGACCAAGCCGTTGCTCACCAAGACCTTCAGCCCGGTGCGCCGCGCATTGCGCGATGCCGGCTTGCAGGTGGAAGACGTGCAGGGCGTGGTGCTGGTCGGCGGCGCGACGCGCATGCCGCACCTGCGCTTGGCCGTGACAGAGTTTTTCTTCCGCGAGCCTCTTACTAATCTCGACCCAGACAAGGTCGTTGCGCTGGGTGCCGCGATCCAGGCCAATGCACTGGCCGGTAACCGCAGCGACAGCGATCTTCTGCTGCTGGACGTGATCCCGCTCTCACTGGGCCTGGAAACCATGGGCGGGCTGACCGAGAAAATCATTCCGCGGAACTCCACCATTCCTTCGGCCCGTGCGCAGGACTTCACTACCTTCAAGGACGGCCAGACCGCGATGAGCATCCACGTGGTACAGGGCGAGCGCGAGCTGGTCGCCGAGTGCCGCTCGCTGGCGCGCTTCGACTTGCGCGGAATCCCGCCCATGGTGGCCGGCGCGGCACGTATCCGCGTGACTTTTCAGGTGGATGCCGACGGCCTGCTTTCCGTCAGCGCACGCGAGCAGACGAGCGGGGTGGAAGCCAACATTGCCGTGAAGCCTTCGTACGGCCTCTCCGACAGCGAAATCGCCGGCATGCTGACCGCCGGTATCGCCAACGCCGAGCGCGACAAAAACCTGCGCATGCTGCGCGAAGCCCAGGTGGATGCGCGTCGCCTGCTGGACGCCACCGAGGCCGCGATGGCCGAGGACGGGCACGAGCTGCTCAGCAAGCCGGAGTGGGATGCGATCTGGACGAAAATCTATGAACTGGCCGAAACCCTGATTCTGGGCGATTCCAACAGCATCGACGACTTGCGCAAGGCGACAGAAGCACTCAACGCTGTCACAGGAATCTTCGCTGCCCGGCGCATGGATGCCTCAATCCGCAAGGCCTTATCCGGTAAACAAATCGAAAGTCTGAACGTATGACGCTCGTCACCATATTGCCGCAACCGGATGTTTGCCCCGAGGGTGTTGCGCTGGAGGTCAAGCCGGGGAAAGTACTGTGCGACGCGCTGCTCGCCGCCGGGGTTGAAATCGAGCATGCTTGCGATGGCGTCTGTGCCTGCAGTACTTGCCACGTCATCGTCAGGGAAGGGTTTTCTTCACTAACGCCTGCCGAAGACGAAGAAGAAGATCAACTCGACGAAGCGTGGGGCCTGACCCCGGTTTCGCGCCTGTCTTGCCAAATCAAGATTGGCACGACGCCGCTCACCATCGAATTACCGCGCTACAGCCTCAACCACGCCCGCGAGCATGAATAGCTTAATCGTGGGTCGCCTTGTTTCATCATGAATATCCCATCCGTCCTTCGACAAGCCAGTCGTGAACATAGGCGAACGACTCGGGACGAACGGTGATTTTTTGTTTCCCCATTCGTGGCAAGCCTGTCGAACCATGAACCGGGAACATTTAAAAGTTGTTTTCCTGACCGTGGAAACAACGATTTATTAACTTTATCTTGGAGAATTACGTAATGGCAGTAATCGATCGCGTTCTGGTAGGCGAAGCCCTCGTCATTGACAACCGTCCTGACGGCAGCGGCCTGGACCTGCTGAACGTCGCCCACATCGA